>JACCDQ011325220.1_pt1 | contig 11820 bp, 9 predicted proteins | sample 7446031 | NCBI WGS metagenome assembly JACCDQ01 (sample SAMN15323442, study PRJNA562643) | freshwater metagenome | isolation source: river surface water | place: USA:Blue River Watershed | collected 2017-08-17
CACCCCATTAATGTCCATTTTGATGGGGTTCGCGAGGCACATCCGACGCTCGTCCCCGGACTTTTAGGGGAGTTCAACAGCTTCTTTTCTTTTTGGAATAAATTAAGCAAAAAGCTGAGCTAGAAAGGTTTCAGCGTTGTTTAGATGGGTTTCTTTTTTCTCCAAAGGCATCTTGTCCCAGGTGCTGATGAGCATGGCCCAACGGGGATTTTTGCGGAAGGTTTCCCGCTGTTTATCCAAAAACCGCCAAAACAAACCATCCCAAATTTCCTGCCATTCGCCCTTCGGATAATCACTCATTTTCAAGATGTAATTGGACCCACAGATATAGGGTTTCGTGGTCATCAATCCACCATCGCTAAATTGCGACATGCCATAGACGTTAGGAACCATGACCCAATCGTATGCGTCAATGTACATTTCCATGAACCAGCGATAGACCGCGTCGGGTTTTATTTCGCATAATAGCATGAAATTCCCTAACACCATCAGGCGTTCGATGTGGTGATTATAACCCGTTTTCAAGAGTTTACGAATCGTCTGATCAATGGGTTCTAAGCCAGTCGTTCCGTCATAAAAGGCAGACGGCATTTCGTTCGTGAAGCCCCAGTAATTCGTAGTACGTTGCTGCACGCTTATTTTGCGATAAAGCAATTGGACAAATTCTCGCCAACCGATAATTTGTCTTATAAAGCCTTCCACGCTGTTTAATGGTCCATGGCTTGCAGCGACACGGGCCACGATATTAGCAGGATTAAGCAATCCCACATTAATCAACGGGCTTAAAATGCTATGAAATAAAGTCTTTTCTTGTGCTTTGATCGCATCCTCATAATCGCCAAATAAATGCATCCGCTCCCGCAAAAACAATTCCAAAGCTGCTTGCGCTTCCGCGTGTGTCACGGGATAATAGGCACCTGAAAAGGGCATGTCGCTCGACCCGGGGTTATTTGGAAAATACTGCGATACATAGGCTACCGCCTCATGTATGTATGCGCTCGGAACGGCCTCCGGGAAGGGAGCCGGAATGAACGTGTTTTTCGGAATTTTCTTTCGGTTTTCCGTGTCGTAGGTCCATTGGCCACCCAAGGGTTTGCCGTCTTCCTCTAGCAAGACCCCACGGTCTTTCCGCTGCTGGGTATAGAAGGCGGTTTGGTAATAGGGCTTGCGATTGCCGAGTAAGTTGGTATCCGTATTTAGGAAGTTGGGGCTCGGTAAAAAGTTAACACTTCCTGACCGAGGAAGGCGTCGTTCGACCAAGTAATCATTCGGATCGAACAAAGTAATTTCACCTTTTATAGATGCCCCTAAGCCAACTTCTGAGGCACGCGGATCTTGCGCATCAATGTATTCCACGGTCTTTCCTGCGGCACGCAATCGATCCGCAAACGCGCGCATGCTTGCTCGGTGGAAAATCAATTTCTGTTTATGAAAGGCGTACTGTTTGAAGAATAACTCAGATTCAACGAGGTAGAACACGTCAGCTTCTTGCGCCAGGGTTTCCTCAAATAATTGGTGCGGAAAGATTAGGAATGCGCTCATTTGTTCACGTGTTTTTCAAGGATTCGCGCCCCCTCTTGTCGGGCCTTTTTCGTTTTCCGCATCGCCCAAACTTGATCCGATGCTGTCTTTCTAGTCGCACTTAAATCAACCACTGGGGCAGGATAATCCACCCCTATTTTAACCCCATACAAGGTCTGTTCCATGTCGCTTAGTTTCCAAGGTTCATGGATCAAGGTGGATGGTACTGTGGCTAATTCAGGCACCCATTTTTTAATGAAAATCCCATCCGGATCATGAGCATAAGAATTCTTAATTGGATTATAAATTCGAATCGTATTGATGCCAGTCACACCGGCTTGCATCTGGATTTGTGGGTAGTGAATGCCGGGTTCGTAATCGAGAAATTGGCGGGCTAGAAAATGCGCTAAATCCCGCCAATCCTGCCATAGATTAAACACAAAAAATGACACCACCATCGCCCGCATTCTAAAATTCAAATACCCGGTTGCCACGACACAACGCATGCAGGCATCAATGAGAGGAACGCCGGTTTGGCCATTTTGCCAAGCCTGAATTAAATGCTCATCGCGGTCTTTTTTCAAGGCTTGATACGCTTTATTGACCGGTTCAAATTCCATCCTAGATTCATCCTCAAACTTTTGCATGAAATGTCCTTGCCAGTGTAAGCGGGACGTGAAATTGTAGAGTGCTCGTTTATTGGCCGCCGTTTTGTAATGCTGCATCGTAAACGTGTAAGCCATCCGCATGCTGATATTTCCATACGCTAAATAGGGCGAGATGCGGCTGCATGCGCGCCGACTGGCCTCTGGCTTGCTGATGGAAAAGCTATAATCTTTATGCCGCGTTTCGATGAAACTTTTCATATATTTCCAGCCCCAATATTCGCCCCCCTCTTGGAAAACAGGATTACGCGTTTTGAATTCAAGAGGTAGTTCGGGACCTTTCCAGGAGTCATAAAATTCGGTTGGCAATCGCAGCAAATTCCAATTATCCTCTCTAACAAAATAGGGCTCGTGCTTCATCGTTTCCTCCCAGCGTTGTTGCCAAGTTTTACGTGATTTCAATCGGCGGATAACACCACCCGTAGGTGTTTCATTCCATGTAATTTTTTCGCGGGAACAAAAAGCCGCCACTTCCTTGTCACGCCGATAACTTAATTCGTTGCCAATTTCTTCATGAGAGAAAATTTGACGAATTGCATATTGCTCAGATATTGCCTGAAAAACGGGGAGCACCTCGGAATGAAACAAATACAGCTGACCATTTCGGTCCTCCAGCCTACCCTGCATTTCCACTAAAGATTCATGCACAAAACGCCAATGTCGGACATCGCTGTCAGGAAATGCAATCAGGGATGGCTCGAAAAAATAGACCAATAATACCGGTATATCAGAAGCCAAAGCCCGGTACAAAGGTTCGTGATCCGTAAAGCGGAGATCGCGTTTAAACCAGACAATATGGATGGGAGCTTTGGCCATAATAGCCTAACTGAAAAAGCCTACGGTTGTTTTCAGAATAGAAAAGGCTTACTTTTGTGCCTTCAAATTTCCTAATGTATCAAAATGAAACAATTGTTGGCACTCTGCCTTATCCTAGCTGCATTTTCGTTGAACGCTCAAACAGGAAGTATCGAAATGAGTTCAGGGGGCTTCTCCTTTATTCCTGCTTTTACCTCGAAAGAGCCGAATATCATCGTCAATGCAAGTACGAATCCGAAGAAACGATTGACGGGGTCTTTGATGTACATGATGCGCATGAAGAGTATGACGCCTACCACAGTGGCCTTGTTCACACGTTATCGTTTCATTGATAAGAAATTTAAGGCAACTGCCGGAATTCATATTCCCGCTTTTCAAATGACGGAAGATTACGAGGTAACTAGTTTCTTTGGTCGGGAGTTGACTTTGTCTTATCCCGTAAATGAGAAATGGAATGTGGGCTCGTTTATCCTGAACGGTAACGCTCGCAACACGGATTTTAAAGTGACATTGGTATCAGGAAACACAAACTACCATCACAATAAATGGAATTTGCTCACCCAAGGTTATTACTTGACCGTTGGGGATTTAACTGGAATTGCCGAGACCATCTCTTATGACATCAATAAGCATTTTCAGGCCAAGGCCTTTGGTAATTATACATTAACCAATGGCGGAGTGATAGCGACTGTTGGCCTAAAATATAACCTGTAACAGAAATTTTAAATCGATCATGAAAGCCATTTTATTCGCGAGCTTTATTTTGATGAGCCTTACATCTTTAGGCCAAACAGCTAAACCTTTTAAACATTCGGTTACCATTACCTTCGCAACTAATGCTACGGATGCCCAAATCCAAGAAGTAGATAATTCATTTCAGTCTTTGACAAAGTTAGCTGTTGTAAAAGGGTACGAATGGGGAAAGGTGGTTGACCCGAAAGACCCCTCGAAGAAACAGCACGTGTATATTTTTACATTCGATAAAGCGTCTGACCTGCCCATTTATGGCCAATCGAAAGAGCATTTAGCACATATTAAAGTTGGCGCCGACATCACCATTGGCGTCAGTGCGATTGATTATTTCGTCCAATAAAAAAGGGGCCGAAGCCCCTTTTCATTAATAAGAAAGTCCTTGTCCAAATGCGAAGAGCCCGTAGCCCGCGCCTTCCATATGACCTGGAACATCTGATTTATTTGCCTCCACGGCTGCTTGATTGATTGGTGTCGTAAATGGCATCTTGCCCGTTGGGTTATACGCGCCCGTCACGATATCCAATAAAGCATCTTGCGTAGTACCAAATGTCGCAATCACCGACTTGGCTTTTCCTTTATCGATTTCTTCAATGACCCAAGGGTTTGAGTAGTTGATTGCTACGATCGTAGGTTTGGCATTCAAGATTTCATTTACATGGTTGACATCAATGCGGTTTTTAGACAAATTGAGGTCGATTTTCGAACCTTGTGAGCTGAATAAACCACCAGCTGTGGGAACCAACCACAGTAAAACGACATCCGCTTCTTCTTTGGTGTTCACAAATTCCAAGCCTGGATAGTTGGGTTTCGATACCTTTATGGCATCTCCTGCATTACGTCCGGATTGGAAAAAAGTCTCGAAATATACTTTCGTTTTCTTCGCTAACGGAAGACGCTTTTCGTCGTTGCGCAATAACACAATTGATTTACGTAAAGCCAAATTAGCCGCTGCCACTGCTTCCGCATTCCCGATCGTTTTTACAGCCTCTTCTACATTCACATACGGATTCTCAAAAAGTCCTAAGTCGAATTTCTCTTTCAGTAATTTTGCTACGGATTGATTAATACGCTCCTCTTTAATTAAGCCTTTTTTAACTACTTCAATCAACGTGGTCGGATCCGCTGCACCTGAGAAAATATCAACTCCAGCATTCAAGGCTTTTTGGTAGCGCTCCTCAATGCTCAAATTTTCTACCCCCCATGGCATCATTTCAATAGGACCGGTATCGGAATTGATGATCCCGTGAAAGCCCAATTTGCCTTGCAATAAATCGCCGATCATGGCTTTGTTGAACGAGAAACCAACCTCCTCAAATTCCTTGCCTTTTGGCGCTGAATAGTAGGGCATGATGGCTGAGGTTCCTGCGGCAATGGCGGCTTGGAAAGGTTTAACATGATAGTCGAACATCCCGCCTGGATAGTGAGCAAATTTCCCCCAATCAAAATGTGAATCTTGACCGTCTAATTGTGGGCCACCTCCTGGGAAGTGTTTGGTTGTCATCGCCACCGACGTATTTGACAATTTATTTCCTTGGAAACCTAATACGATTTGGGTGATCATCTTCGATGTTAAATCGGCATCTTCGCCAAAAGTTCCTTCGACACGTCCCCAACGAGGCTCGGTCGCTAGATCTGCCATGTACATGTAGCCCTTGCGTAAACCTACAGAACGCCATTCTTTGGCAGCTATTTCAGCAAATTTACGTGTTAAATCAAAGTCGCGCATGGCAGCTAAACCTAATTCACCCGGCCATTTAGAGAATGCGGTAAGTCCCACACTTAGGCCAACGGATGCATCCGTAGTCACGTGGTTACGTGGATTGGAGGCAACGATAGCCGGTATGCCTAGTCGCGTACTTTCACAGAGCTCTTGTAAGTTGTTTGACCATTTGGCCATAATCTCAGGTGATGCACTGGCACGTAAGATGAAATGGCGCAAGTGGAATTGGGTTACGCCTTTGGTTGTACCGGCAGCCGACATGTTAGGTGCTCCCAACGGCTTGCGGGTAAACATATTCGTATTTTGAACTAAATCTTCTTCATTAAATCCTTCGGTGATCGTCGTTTTAGGACCACCTCCTTGCACTCCGTTTGAAAATACTTGATCTCCTCCCATGCGGGTCGTGCTGATGAGCATGAATCCCAATTTTTCCTCGAGGGTCATTTGGGATACCAAATCCTTCACGCGTACGTCCACAGGCAATCGCCAGTCTTCGTATTTGTCCAGTTTATTGTTTTTGTTGAGGTCTTTAAAAGACAATTTTCCCACGCGCAACGTAGGGGATTTCATGGCGACAATGACTGGTTGCGTTTGAGCTAGCAATGAACTAGAGGCAAAAAGCAAGGCAATAAGCACACAAGATTTCATAGGTTTTTTCTTTCTTTGTATGGTAAAGGAGAAACTTTATAATTTCTAATCAAGAAATATCGATGAAAGACCCGAATGTTGACGAATTCATACAAAGTGCCGATAATTGGCGTGTAGAAATGGCCTATTTGCGCCGGATTTTGCTCGAATGTTTGATGGTAGAAACGTATAAATGGCGGACACCCGTGTATATGGTGGGCGCGAAAAATGTCATTGCGATCTCGAGCTTGAAAGATCATTGTGCCTTGAATTTTTTCAATGGTGCGCTGTTGCAGGACGAGGATGGATTGTTAATTAAACCCGGCGAGCATACCCAATTAGGGCGCTGGATGAAGTTTAATTCCGTGGAGCAAATTATGGCCAAAGAAGATCTCATTAAGGCCTACATCTTAGAAGCTATCGAGGTGGAAAAGCTCGGAATTAAACTTGAGAAACCCGCTGAAATTCCTTATCCGGAAGAATTAGTCACTATTTTTAACGCGAAGCCTGCGATGAAAGCAGCCTTCGAAAAACTCACTCCAGGCCGCCAACGCGCCTATTTACGATTTTTCTCAGACGGGAAGCAATCCGAAACACGCACGTTGCGCATTGAGAAAAACGAAAAATATATTTTGAAAGGCATCGGTATCACGGATTGCATTTGTGGCTTGACGAAGCGAAAGCCCAGTTGCGATGGATCGCACCGGGCGATCGAGAATTTTAAAAGATGACGTAAAGATGTCTTATGTCTGACGTTTTTTGGTATGCTTTTTAATCTCAATTTTGGCCCATGAATTTTGGAGAACAATTAAAGGAAATCCGCACCTTGAAAGGATTAACCCAAAACGAGCTTTCTGATAAGAGTGGTATCGCCTTGCGGACCGTTCAACGCATGGAGCGCAACGAGGGGAAACCAAGTTTGTATTCGATGAATGCGATTGGGGAAGCCTTGGGGGAGAATTTGACTTTGTTGTATGCTCCGGATGTTGAAACCGAAAAACGAAATATTATGGAAAGCACAGATCAACAATTGTGGGCTATCGCGCGGAAGCGAGCGAAATTTAAACGTAGTTTAAGCGCTTACTCGCTCGTTATCCCTTTTCTATGGGTCATCTGGTATTTAACCATACCAGGCGATATCCGATGGAATCACCTTCCTTGGCCTGTCTGGCCGATGCTTGGCTGGGGATTAGGGCTTGGGATTCAATATGTGAATGCTTATGTGATCGAAGTAGGTTCGCTGGAACAGCGGGAATACGACAAGCTGAAGGCCAAACAATAAAAAAAGCCGGCCTATGAAAGCCGGCTTTTTATTTCAAACCTCACTAATCAACTTATTTAAAAGTCACATCAAAGCGATCTAGGTTCATCACCTTTGTCCAAGCCGCTACGAAATCCTTCACAAATTTTGTTTGTGCATCTTTCGTTGCATATACTTCAGCTAATGCACGAAGTTCTGAATTAGACCCGAAAATCAAGTCGGCACGCGTCGCAGTCGCAACCACTGCCCCTTTTTCGTTTTTACCTACGTATTCTTCTTTTGCTTCGTCTACTGGTTTCCAGGTAGTTCCCATCTCCAACAAGTTCACAAAGAAGTCGTTCGTTAACGCGTCCTTCTTTGTTGTAAATACGCCGTGTTTCGAACCGCTGTAATTCGTATTCAACACACGCATACCCCCTGTTAATACGGTCATTTCGGGCGCAGTCAAGGTTAATAATTGAGCTTTGTCTACGAAGATTTCTTCTGTCGAAAGTGTATAACGCGTTTTCGTATAGTTACGGAAACCATCGCCCATCGGCTCTAGCAAGTTAAATGAAGCTACATCAGTTTGCTCTTGAGAAGCATCCATACGACCTGGGGTAAATGGAACTGTTGTTTTCACACCTGCATTCGCTGCCGCTTTTTCAACTGCAGCTGAACCACCTAATACGATTAAGTCTGCAATTGAGATCTTTTTCTTACCTGATTTGGCATTAAAATCTTTTTGAATTTTCTCCAAAACAGCCAAAACCTTCTCTAATTGCTTTGGATTATTTACCTCCCAATTACGTTGTGGCAATAAGCGAATACGCGCTCCGTTTGCACCACCGCGGCGATCCGAATGACGGTAGGTAGAAGCCGAAGCCCAAGCCGTCGAAACTAATTCGCTAATCGATAAACCAGAGTTCAATAGGGTTGTCTTCAAGGCTGCAACATCTTGCGCGTTCACTACTTCGTGATTCAAAGCAGGAATTGGATCTTGCCAAATCAACTGCTCCTTCGGCACTTCTGGTCCTAAATAAGTAGAGCTAGGACCCATGTCGCGGTGCGTTAATTTAAACCATGCTTTGGCAAACGCCTTCGCGTATACTTCTGGATTCTCTAAGAAATTACGAGAGATTTTCTCGTAAGCCGGATCCACGCGCAAGGCGATATCCGTCGTTAACATGGTAGGTTTGTGGAAGGTATTTTTGTCAAATGCATCGGGAATAATGTTTGCGCTATTTTTCGCAATCCATTGGTTCGCACCCGCTGGGCTCTTCTCTAAAGACCACTCATTGTTGAATAACAAGTGTAAATAGCCGATACCCCATTGCGTAGGCGTCGAAGTCCACGTCACCTCTAAACCTGATGTGATCGCGTCTTTTCCTTTACCTGACTTGTATTTGCTCTTCCAGCCTAAACCTTGCTCTTCGATTCCAGCAGCTTCTGGATCTGGACCTACATTCGTCGCTGGACCTGCACCGTGCGTCTTACCAAAGGTATGACCACCCGCGATCAACGCTACTGTTTCCTCGTCGTTCATTCCCATACGGCCAAACGTCTCGCGAATATCTTTCGCAGAAGCCGCCGGATCTGGCACGCCATTCGGTCCTTCTGGATTCACATAGATTAAACCCATTTGAACCGCAGCTAATGGAGACTCTAATTTACGGTCACCTGAATAGCGATTTTTATCGTCTAACCATTTTTTCTCTGATCCCCAGTATACGTTTTCTTCGGGTTCCCAAACGTCCGAACGACCACCTGCAAAACCAAATGTCTTAAAGCCCATTTGCTCTAGGGATACGTTTCCTGTCAAGACCATTAAGTCTGCCCAAGAAATTTTATCACCATACTTTTGCTTGATCGGCCATAACAAACGACGCGCCTTGTCAAGGTTTGTGTTATCTGGCCATGAATTCAATGGAGAAAAACGTTGTTGGCCTGCTCTTGCACCCCCACGTCCATCACCTGAACGATAAGTGCCCGCACTGTGCCATGCCATACGAATGAAAAGTGGACCATAATTGCCAAAGTCGGCCGGCCACCAATCTTGTGATTTCGTCAACACCGCCGCGATGTCTTTTTTCAACGCGAAATAGTCGAGGCTCTTAAATGCTTTAATGTAGTTGAAGTCAGGGCCCATCGGGTTTGACTTCTCTGAGTTTTGACGTAGCATCCCTACGTTCAATTGGCTAGGCCACCAATCCTTGTTCGTTGTTGCCGAAGGCTTCATTCCCGTATGTGGGTTGATGCCTGCGTGTGGGTTTGTTCCTGCCGCTGCGTGTGGATTCGCTGCACCTGCCGCGTGTGGATTAGCTGCATGTGGATTTGCGCCCGCCGCTGCATGTGGATTCGCGGAATCCTGCGCTTGGACCGCCGAAGCAGCAAAAAGCGCGCTGATGAAGAGTAGTTTTTTCATGATTCTTGATTTTTAGTGGTGCCAATTTAGTGGCAAATTATTTATAGAGAAAACTGAAATTTTCTATATTTGGCATAGATAAAATCTATATCAGTGAATATACAGCAATTAGAATACATACTCGCAGTAGACCAATTTAAAAGCTTCTCCAAAGCAGCAGATTATTGTCATGTGACGCAGGCAACCTTGAGCGCCATGGTAAAAAAGCTCGAGGAGCAGCTGGATATCGTGATTTTTGACCGTAAGGCAAGCCCGATAGCTACCACAGAAAATGGGCGCGAGATTTTGGTTCAGGCCCAACAAGTCGTTGCGCATGCGAATGCGTTGCTTTCTTCTACCAAGGCGATCAATCAGAAAATTGAGGGGAAGGTGAAAATTGGCATTATTCCAACCATCGCTAGTTCCATTTTGCCGATTATCTTAAAGCATTTGGTTGAAAAGTATCCGGGTTTGTCACTTGAAATTTATGAGGTGACAACAAATCAATTGGTTAAAGATTTGCGAGAAGGGAAATTGGATGTGGGGATTTTGAGTACGCCGATTGCTTCACTCGATTTGGAAACAAAACTTCTATATGTGGAGGATTTGCACCTGTATGGTCATTTGCCCACTAAGGGGAAAACAGTACGTAAATCTGAGTTAGCCAAACAACGAATTTTCTTGTTGCAAGAGGGACATTGCTTACGCGATCAGGTGATCCAATTGTGTGAGTTAAAAAAACAGAAAGCTTTGCCGGCTAATTTATCTGTGGAGTCGAACACCTTTGAAACGCTATTAAATTTGGTGGATACTTTTCAGGGCATGACTGTTTTGCCGGCTTTGTATGTAGGCCAACTAGGTGAAAATCGTCGACAAAACTTGATTGAATTATTGGATGGTACGTTGTCGCGCGAAGTGAGCTTATGTTATTACCGGCCCTATGCCAAATGGAATATTATTAACCGTTTAGCCCATGAAATAACCGCTGAAGTGAAAAAAGAGTTAAAATAGTCGGCTATCTCGTAAAATTGTTTTGATATGAAAAATCTCATTACCGAAAACATAACGGACCCGGTCAAATTGGAGCAATTATACCGGTCGGAGCCAGCCGCTTTTACACAAGCATTTCGCGCTGTATATCCTGAAATTAAGTCGGAGCTTAGTGCTCAATTCTGGCATGAACGCTTAGAAAATTCAGCATTTGAAATTAGTTGGGGCGGTTTGAAAGATTGGTTTTTTGTGGGGGTGGTCGCGCTATTCGTCGCATTTTTTATGCAAATGCCTGATCTATTCTCCATCTCGCACGATTTATATTTCCCTAGGAATATGTCTTTTATTGCCATGTCAGGTTTGGCAGTTTATTTTGCTTCTAGGCAGGGATTAAGATGGAATCAAGTCATTGCACCTTTTGGTCTCGTCATATTTTCCGTCCTGTTTGTTAATCTTTTGCCTGATAATCCGGCTAGTAATTCCTTGATTTTAACCTGCATACACTTGCCTATATTGATGTGGCTACTGGTTGGATATATTTATAGTGGGGCTAATTTGAATATTGAGTCTAGGCGCATCGAATTTCTTCGATTTCATGGAGACTTATTGGTCATGAGCGCTATTATTTTGTTGGCCGGAGGCTTGTTCACTGCGTTAACGATTAATTTATTTGGACTGATTGGCATCAAAATTGAGGATTTTTATTTCCGCTATTTGATTGTTTCTGCTTTACCTACGGTACCGTTATTAGCAACGGTATTCGTCCAACAAAATCCTACGCTGGTTAATAAAATCTCACCTGTCATTGCCCGGATTTTCACGCCATTGGTCACGGTCATGTTGGTGATTTTCCTTGGGGCCTTCAGTTACTCAGGGAAAGATCCTTATAATGATCGCGAGTTTCTATTGATATTCAATGCGATATTAATTGGGGTGATGGCTTTGTTATTATTCTCTGTGAGTGAGGCGACCAAGGATACAGGGTCACGGTTCAATCGTGTGATACTGGTTGTATTGGCTTTTTTAGCGATTATTAATAATGGGATTGCACTTTCTGCGATCGCTTTTCGTCTGATCGAGTTAG
>JACCDQ011859179.1_pt1 | contig 11818 bp, 9 predicted proteins | sample 7446031 | NCBI WGS metagenome assembly JACCDQ01 (sample SAMN15323442, study PRJNA562643) | freshwater metagenome | isolation source: river surface water | place: USA:Blue River Watershed | collected 2017-08-17
ATCATCGCGTGAGCAATATCCGCATCCAACTTATCAAAAATAGGCTCACCCAAACCAACAGGAACGTTCTTGGCAACCACGGTTAAGCGCGCACCACAAGAATCTCCCGCTTTGCGTAACTCATCCATGTAGGCTTCTAACTTCGGAATGATGTTGGCGTTTGCAGCAAAGAATGGGTTTTGTGCAATTTGGCTGGCATCCTCAAATGGAATCTCAAGTTCACCCAATTGAGTCATATAGCCATAAAACTCCATGCCATATTGTTCAGCTAACCATTTTTTAGCAACAGCCGCAGCCGCCACCGCAGGAGCAGTCAATCTGGCTGATGAGCGACCACCGCCACGTGGATCACGAATACCGTATTTGTGCCAGTATGTGTAATCAGCGTGCCCGGGCCTAAAACTATCTAATATGTCTCCGTAATCTTGACTACGTTGGTCTGTATTACGAATAACTAGTGCAATCGGAGTACCGGTTGTTTTACCCTCAAAAACGCCCGATAGAATTTCTACTTTGTCTTCTTCTTTACGCTGGGTCACATGACGTGAGGTACCAGGCTTGCGGCGATCCAAGTCTCCTTGAATATCTTCAACCGACAAAGACATACCCGGTGGGCAACCGTCTACAACAGCGCCAATTGCGGGTCCATGAGATTCACCAAAAGTGGTGATGCGAAATAAGTGTCCTAGTGTGCTTCCAGCCATGCCTAGATTATGACATTTGTCAGAGATGAAGGTTTAAATTTACGCTTCATCTCACTAATCTTTGGCAAATTATTTAGCTGCAGCCGGTTCTTCAGCCGCTGGCCAATCACGGATGTAGGCTTTGAGCATGGTGTTTTCAAAGCTTTGCGCCTCAACGACTGCCTTAGCAACGTCGTAGAAAGAAATAACACCCATCAAGGTATTGGATTCCATCACTGGCAAATAACGCACGTGCTTGTCTAGCATCATGCGGCGCACATCATCCAAATCGGTCTCTGGCGTGCAAGTCAAAGGCTCTTTCTCCATCACAGTGCCCACGTGAGCAGCTCCCAAAGTGCCATGGCTCTTAGCCAATGTATCAATCACTTCACGGAAAGTGAGAATCCCCACCAACTTTGAATACTCCATCACTACCAAAGAACCTATGTCTTTTTCAGCCATGATGTGGACTGCGGCAGATAGCGATGTTTCTGGAGATACTGTGTAAAGAGTTGCTCCTTTAAAACGCAAAATATCACTAACTTTCATGACCAACTCCTTTGTAATGTGTTGTTTTAAGTTGTTGTTGTTTTATCTAGTCTATCAGTAGCAAGGGCTACTCGCTAGTCAGGGGATATCAGGGATTACACCTGTTTTAGGATTTTTATGGGGTTTTAGGGCTTGGCTCCCAAGCCCTAACCACTGGCATATTAGCCACTACTGTCGCACCCGCCAAAGTGACCCACCATGTGACATAAATCCACACTAAAAACATCGGCAAAATGGCAAATGCGCCATATACAGTCTTATAAATAGGGAAACTAGCCACAAACCAAGTAAACATTGCCTTGGCTAACTCAAAGACCACTGCCGCCCCTACGGCACCCCACAATGCATCTGTCCAAAGGACTTTTTTATACGGCAAGATTTTGTAAACCACGGCAAACGACATGACCGATAAAAGAATTGGGAAAACAGCCGCTATGAAATTAAAACCATCACTCAAAGGTCCAATCAAACCCTTTGAGGCACTTAGAACCATAGAACTTAAATAAATACTCAAACCTAATAACAACGGACCAATCACGGTTGCCACCATGTGTATGCCAATACGCCTAAAGAATGGGCGAGACTGAGTAACCCCCCAGATTCGGTTAAATGCATTCTCTACCGTGATGAGGGTAAAGAAAACGCCAATTAACAATCCCAAAGTACCAAAAATAGTTAAACCCTTTGCCTTTAGCGCAAATTGGTTCAGGTACATCAAAATTGGATCACCAATCGCCCCAGGAATTAAGTTGTCAGATAGCCAGTCTTGAAAAGCACGACGCAACTTTAAAAATCGTGGCATGACTGTCAACAGTGCAAAAGAAACCGTTACCATGGGCACGATGGACAAAATCGTTGTAAATGACAAGCTAGCTGCCATTTCATTGATGTGACTGAGCTTTGCGCGTTGGCGCATGTAGCTAAAAAAGTCGAGGAGAGAGTCTTTATGACGAATTACTGGCACGGCTCTATCATAAGCAAGATATATATTGGAGTACACATTCTATGAATTCTGCAAATATTAACCTCTTAGTTCTTTACTACTCAAGACATGGCGCCACGCGCCAATTGGCCGAATTAATTGCTGAAGGCATTGAAAGCGTACCCGGCGCCACCGCAAGATTACGCACCGTGCCCGAGGTTTCTGCCGTTTGCGAAGCCACCGAGTCGGATATTCCTGCATCAGGCCCTCCTTATGTTGAGCATAGGGATCTCGAAGAGTGTGCTGGTTTGGCTTTAGGCTCCCCCACTCGCTTTGGCAATATGGCATCAGCCGTTAAATATTTCTTAGACAGCAGCACATCCCAATGGTTATCAGGCGCATTAATTGGGAAGCCAGCTTGCGTGTTCACCAGCACCGGCAGCATGCATGGCGGACAAGAAAGCACCCTACTCTCTATGATGATTCCATTAATGCATCACGGCATGGTGATGGTCGGTTTACCGTACAGCCAACCTGAACTCATGAATACACAAACAGGCGGCACACCCTATGGCGTAACTCACTTTGCCAAAGCAGATGGTTCAGCCCCCATCTCTGCAGATGAAAAGAAATTAGCCCTAGCACAAGGCAAACGTTTAGCAGAAATCGCTATCAAGTTAGCAAAATGAACACGCCTATTACCCAACACCCAGACCTACAACCTAAAGATCACTGGCGTCTGATTGCTTGGTTTTCTTGGTTTAGCTTAGTGGTTCTATGCGTTTTATGGGAAAGCATACTCGCCCCAATCAAACCAGGTGGATCATGGGCAGTTATCAAGGTTATCCCAATGCTGTTTGCGCTCAAAGGCATTTGGCAAGCTAAGAATTACACGATGCAATGGTCATCAATGTTGGTCATGCTCTACTTTATTGAAGGCGTAGTACGCCTCAATGACTCAGGCCTATCAGCAGTGATGGCTGGATTAGAAATTGTTTTAAGTTTGATTGCATATTTTTCTTTATTGGCATATCTAAAACCACTTAAGAAAGTTGCCAAACTTAAAAAGGCAGAAGAAGAAATAAAAAAATATTAGGAGCACTCAAACATCATGGCACTGACTGATCAAGAATTAATTGCCGAGTTTATAAAGATCATTGGTCAAGAGCACGTCATTACCAATAGCAATGACTTAGAACCCTATTTGATTGACTGGCGTAAACGCTACCGCGGCCAAGCTATTGCAGCATTACGCCCTGCCAGTACTGAAGAAGTATCAGCCATTGTGAAACTCTGCGCAGCCAATCACATTGCCATGGTTCCTCAAGGCGGCAACACGGGCATGTGCGGTGGCGCCACACCCAACTCAACAGGCAGGCAAGTTGTGATTTCTTTACAGCGCATGAATAAGATTCGTGAGCTTGATGCCGCCAATCAAACAATCACTGTTGAAGCAGGGGTCATTTTGCAAGCATTGCAAGAAGCAGCCACTGCAGCCAATCGATATTTTCCGTTGAGCTTAGGGGCAGAAGGTAGTTGTTGCATTGGTGGCAATTTATCAACCAATGCTGGTGGCACGTCAGTGGTTCGTTATGGCAATACCCGTGAACTATGTTTGGGCCTTGAAGTGGTAATGCCTAATGGCGACATTTTGAATAGCTTACGTAGTTTGCGCAAAGACAATACAGGTTACGACTTAAGAGATTTGTTCATTGGCGCTGAAGGTAGTCTTGGCATTATCACTGCAGCGGTCATGAAGCTCTTCCCTGTTCCAGTGGCGCAATGGACTGCATTAGTGGCAGTTCCTAGCGCAGAAGCCGCCGTTGAATTATTAAATCGTTTTCAGGCAGGCGCCTCCGCTCAACTCACTGGGTTTGAAATGATGTCTGATGAGAGTTTGGCACTTTTAAAACATTACTACCCAGCATTAGCAAGTCCACTAGATGGCCCGAATGCATACGAAGTTCTCGTTGAAATATCTGACTATGAGAGCGAAGAACACGCCACACAATTAATGGAATCAATCCTGGCAAGCGCTCTAGAGTCAGGTTGTGCCACGGATGCTGCGATTGCTAGCAGCTTAGCGCAAGCTAGAAAATTTTGGGATATGCGCGAACACGTGCCCCTCGCACAAGCTGATGACGGCCCCAATATCAAACATGATGTATCTCTACCCACGTCAGCGATTCCGACATTTGTTGCTACTTGCAATGAAATGCTTAGAAAAAAATATCCGGGCATCCGCATCATCAATTACGGTCACTTAGGTGATGGCAACTTACATTACAACGTTGCAGGGCCAAGCTCAGCTGAAACCGAATCATTCTTTGTTAATCGCTCCAAAGAAATTCAGGCATTGGTTTACAAAGAAGTTGAGAAATTAAATGGTTCGATCTCTGCAGAGCATGGCGTGGGTCAACAAAAAGTCGACTATCTAAAAGGTCACCGTGGCGAGGTAGCCTTGAATGTGATGCAAGCAATCAAAAGAGCACTTGATCCTCATAATTTGATGAATCCAGGCAAAGTGATTTCTTTATAGAAAAATAGAATGCCAGCAAAACAAGTAGCTAAGTGAGCAAGTAAACAACATTTATTTATTTGTTATTTACTTATTTGCTTACCTATTTACTTATTTATTTGTTTACTGATTTGCTTATTTATTTCTGTATGTATGAAATAAAAAACGCCACAAATGTGGCGTTTTTTTATCAGCAACTTTTCTTAATAAGCTTGATCAATAATCTTATGTAGCCGATTTATTTCTTAGTTGCTTCGAGCATACAGTTAGAAATTTGAGAGAAGTACTTCAAAGCACCTTCTGTTGGCTCAATGTATTTTTTACGACCATCCGTTTCAATCACATAGGTGATCATTTCTTTGTCCCGCAGTTGCTTTAAGCGAGCATGCAAAGTTGCTGGTGAACCGATAGCTCGCATGGCGATTGCATCACTTACCAATAAGCGTTCACCCTTTTTCCATTGCTGCGCCACCAAGTTGAGCAACTCGTTTTCAGTGGCATCTAGTTTTGGAAAGCTTGGCAACTCCTCAACAGAGCGAACCAAGTTCAGAAATCTAAAGTAGATTTCCTGCAACTCTTTGTTTTTCATGGTTTTATTGTCCCCAAGGCGATTAACCTTTGTTCGATATATGAATTATAAGGAAATATAAGAAAAGTTTCAGAAATAACAAAAGTGGTGCATCTGAGGGTTTTTCCTAGGGAATTTTGGGGCTGAATTAGGGGGGTGCCCCCTTAATTAGTATTAATAGGTAAGGATAATAGAAGGTTGAACACTTAGAATCCAAGGCTGTAGATTTTTTACGAGTTCAGCACACCTTAACCTTATAAAAAGAGGAGATATTGATGGCCAAAGATAAATCGAAGATTATTTACACACTGACAGATGAAGCGCCTTACCTAGCTACCTGTTCATTCTTGCCCATCATTAGAGCTTTTACTGCACCAGCAGATATTGAAGTTGTTGAAAGTGATATTTCTGTTGCAGCTCGTATCCTTGCCGAATTCCCAGATCGCCTAAAGCCAGAACAACAAGTTCCTAACAACTTGGCTGAACTTGGCAAATTAACTTTGTTGCCAGACACCAATATTATTAAGTTGCCAAACATTAGCGCTGCGCTTGGCCAACTAAAAGCTGCCATTAAAGAATTACAAACTCAGGGCTACGACATCCCTGACTATCCAGAAGATCCAAAAACTGATGAAGAGAAAGCGATTCGTAATCGCTATTCAAAATGTTTAGGTAGCTCTGTGAACCCAGTTTTGCGCGAAGGTAACTCAGATCGCCGCGCCCCAGCTGCTGTAAAACGCTATGCGCGTAAGAACCCACACTCAATGGGTAAATGGAGTCAAGCTTCTCGCACACACGTGTCACACATGCACGGTGGCGACTTCTACTCTAGCGAAAAATCAATGGTGATTCCAAAGCCATGTGACGTGAGAATGGATTTAGTAACTAAGAGCGGCAAAACAATCGTTCTTAAAGAAAAAGTATCTTTGCTAGAAGGCGAAATCATCGACAGCATGTACATGAGCAAAAAAGCTTTGTGCAAGTTCTACGAAGATCAAATTCAGGATGCTTATGAAACACGCGTGATGTTCTCACTTCACGTGAAAGCAACCATGATGAAAGTGTCACATCCGATTGTTTTCGGTCACGCTGTGAAAATTTTCTACAAAACAGCTTTCGAAAAGCATGGTGAGCTATTTAAGCAATTAGGCGTAAATCCTAACAATGGTTTAAGCAGCGTTTATGAAAAGATTGCTAGCTTGCCAAGCTCCAAGCGTGAAGAAATCATCAACGACCTACACGCTTGTCACGAACACAATCCAGAGTTGGCAATGGTTGACTCCGCTAAAGGTATCACCAACTTGCACTCACCTAACGATGTGATCGTTGATGCTTCTATGCCAGCGATGATTCGTGCAGGCGGCAAGATGTGGGGTGCCGATGGCCGCCTTAAAGATACCAAAGCTGTGATGCCTGAATCCACCTTTGCTCGTATCTACCAAGAGATGATTAACTTCTGCAAAACTCACGGTAACTTTGATCCAGTGACCATGGGTAGTGTGCCTAACGTTGGCTTGATGGCTCAACAAGCAGAAGAGTACGGTTCACACGACAAGACTTTTGAAATCCCTGAGCCAGGTGTTGCACGTATTGTGACTCTTGATGGCAACGTGTTGCTAGAGCAAAACGTTGAAGAAGGTGATATTTGGCGTATGTGCCAAGTGAAAGACGCTCCAATCAGAGATTGGGTAAAGCTAGCAGTAACACGTGCACGTCAATCAAACACACCAGCCGTGTTCTGGTTAGATGACTATCGTCCACACGAAGCTGAATTGATCAAGAAGGTAAAAACTTACCTCAAAGACCACGACACAACTGGTCTTGATATCCAGATCATGTCTCAAACACGCGCGATGCGTTACACACTAGAGCGCATCATCCGTGGCAAAGATACTATTTCTGTAACAGGTAATATTCTTCGCGATTACTTAACAGACTTGTTCCCTATTCTTGAATTAGGTACTAGCGCGAAAATGTTATCAATCGTGCCATTGATGAATGGTGGTGGCTTGTTCGAGACTGGTGCCGGCGGTTCAGCACCTAAACACGTTAAACAATTGGTTGAAGAAAACCACTTGCGCTGGGACTCTTTAGGTGAGTTCTTAGCTCTAGCTGTATCAATTGAAGAAGTGGGCATCAAGAAGAACAATGCCAAAGCAAAGATTTTGGCTAAGACTTTAGATGACGCAACAGGTCAATTGTTAGAAAACAGAAAATCACCTTCTTCACGCACAGGTGAATTAGATAACCGTGGCAGCCAGTTCTACTTAGCAATGTATTGGGCTGAAGCATTGGCTAACCAAACAGAAGACAAAGAGCTACAAGCTCACTTTGCTAAGTTAGCCAAGAAACTCAAAGACAACGAAGAAAAAATTGTTGCTGAGCTTTCAGCTGTTCAAGGTAAAGCGGCAGATATCGGCGGCTACTACAAACCTGACTTAGCGAAGCTAGAAGCAGTGATGCGTCCAAGCGCAACTTTCAATGCAATTGTGAAAGAAGCACTAGGCGCTTAATTAATCTTCAAGCTTTAGCCTCAAGCCTATCTACTTCGGTAGATAGTAGTGAACAAAAAATGCTGGTTTTAAACCAGCATTTTTTATTGTGGCGATAGAAACTAAAACAGCGCCCATCCATTTACAATTCCGTCCATGAAGTCTTACTTTAAAAAAATAATTTTAATTGGCGCCATCCTAGCCAACAGCGCAGGAGCGATTGATCTATTACCAGGCGACGTCGTAGCGCCCAAGCCAGATGTTCACTTATTACAGTTTTCATACCAGCGCATAGAGCGCGGTGATTACTATCAAAACAACCGGGCAGTCCTCAATAACAATCAGATTGTTAATAGCCAATTGCAGGTTAAATACGGTCGCTCATTTGAAATACAAAATTTACCAGCCTTCTTCTATCTACAAACTCCTTATACAGATATCAAGGCAAGAGGTACTGCTGCCAACTTATTAGGACTAACAGACGCATCTGGTGTTGGTGATACCACTTTTGCACTAGCTGTTTGGCCGTATGCCAATCACAACACGAGAACATATTTGGGTGTCGCAGGATACTTAACGGCGCCCACAGGTGACTACCAACATCAGCACACGTTCAATCCCGGTGAAAACCAATACAAATGGGCAGGTCAAATTGGTTACCAGCAACCTATTTATAAAGATTTAGATTGGATGGTTGCTTTTGATACTTTATGGTTTGGCAAAAACTCTGATTACAAAATCAGCAGCTACTCAACACTTGAGCAAAAACCACTCTACTCATTACAAACAAGTTTTTTGTATCAACTGAATCCAACCTACTCTGCAGCACTCGCTTATTTTTACGCAAGCGGCGCAGTCAGTTACAAGGATGATGTTAAACAAAGTGACCAAACTGTTAGTCAACGTTATCAGGTTAGCCTCATCACCAATGTTCCAATGGGAAAGGTCATTCTTCAGTACGGTCAGGAGATTTCTACGAAATCTGGCTTTAAGGAAGATAACCGCTGGGTATTGAGATACAACAGGTACTTTAAATAAACCTTTGTTTTTATTTGAATTTCCCTAGTTTTAACGAGGAAATTGCAAATTTTTGTGATTAAGGTATATTGGATTTATGAGAATTACTACAAAAAGTCGAACAGCAATCACTGCCTTAATCGATCTTGCCCTGCACTCAGCGCAAGGTAGAACCGTGTCATTGGCTGAGATTGCGGAACGTCGGCAGATTTCTTTATCGTACCTTGAGCAATTATTTGCAACACTGCGCGCTGCAAATATTGTGAATAGCTTCAGAGGTCCTGGCGGTGGCTATACCCTTGCCAAGGAAACAATTGAGATTAGCCTTAAAGATATTGTGTTAGCAATTGATGGTGGCAACTCTAAAAAAACACCTGGTAACGATCTATGGTCGTCACTTGAAACATTCATGTTTGAACACATGGCAGGCATCAGTTTGGCAAGCTTGGTTCAAGACAACCTAGATAAATTAGAACCAGTTGCTGCTAAACCTAAAAAAGAAAAAGTGGCTAGCAAACGAGTAGCCAATCTTCAAAAGAAAATCAGCGTAGCCAAGAAGGCTACTGTTGAAAAGAAACGCTTTATTGCAAACTCAGTATTTTCTTGGGCTAAACACCTAAAACAAAGCTAAAAAGCCCTAATTACAAGGTGCATAAGTCTTTTCAGCACCTTGGCATAAGTCTTGCTTATATGTATACATGGCTATACATATTGCACTTAATCACGTTACCTCATACAGCTACGACAAGCTAATCAATCTTGGTCCACATTTAGTGCGCCTGCGCCCTGCACCCCACTGCAGAACGCCAATTTTGTCGTACTCACTGCGCGTTGAGCCAGAGGCGCACTTTTTAAATTGGCAGCAAGATCCTTATGCCAACTATATGGCACGCTTGGTTTTTCCTGAAAAAACCAAAAAGTTCACCGTTACGGTTGATTTAGTAGCCGAAATGGCTGTTTACAACCCTTTTGACTTTTTCTTAGAAGAACACGCCGAGCACTTCCCGTTTAAATACGATAAAAGTTTAGGCCATGATTTGGCCCCTTACCTAGCCACATCTAAGCCAACCGGCTTATTCAAGCAGTTACTGAACGAGATATCCGATAAAAAAGTCAGAACGATTGATTACTTAGTAAACCTGAATCAACTGATTCAAACCAAAGTCAAATACACCATCCGTTTGGAACCAGGTATTCAGACGCCTGAGGAGACTTTGGTATTGGGCTCTGGCTCATGCCGTGACTCAGCATGGCTATTGGTTAATCTACTTCGCCACAAGGGCTTAGCTGCTCGTTTTGTATCAGGCTATTTGATTCAATTAAAACCTGACGTGAAGTCTTTAGATGGTCCATCTGGGGCGGAATCTGACTTCACAGATTTACATGCTTGGTGCGAAGTGTTTTTACCTGGTGCGGGCTGGATTGGTCTAGACCCCACTTCGGGACTTTTAGCTGGAGAAGGTCATATTCCAGTGGCATGCACACCAGAACCATCTGGTGCATCGCCCATTTCCGGTGCATTAGATAAGTGCGAAGTCGAGTTTTCGCACCAAATGAGTGTCACTCGCGTTTATGAATCTCCGCGAGTGACCAAACCCTACACCGAAGATCAGTGGTCTGAGATTGAAACCTTGGGTCATCATATTGATGATGATTTACAAGCCATGGACGTGCGACTCACGATGGGTGGTGAACCTACATTTGTGTCAGTAGATGACAGAGATGGTGCTGAGTGGAATACAGATGCGCTAGGTCCTACAAAACGAGGTTTTTCTACTGAGCTCATCAAAAAGCTTCAAGATAAATATGGTCGCGGCGGCTTCTTGCACTTTGGTCAGGGCAAGTGGTATCCAGGTGAACAACTGCCTAGATGGGCTTTGTCATTATTTTGGAGAGCCGACGGGGATACCTGTTGGAAAAATCCTCAATTACTCGCAGATGAGCGGGAGCGTCATCAATACACCAATGTTGATGCTAAGAAATTTATTGAGCGTTTAACTGAAAAATTAGACCTGGATAAGAAATACATCACGCCAGGCTACGAAGATACTTGGTATTACCTATGGCGCGAACGCAGACTACCAGTCAATGTTGATCCATTTGACTCCAAACTAGATGATGAATTAGAAAGAGCTCGCTTAAGACGTGTGTTCACGCAAGGGCTTGATGAAGTGGTTGGCTATGTTTTACCCATCAAACGCAATAACACCAATTATTTAAAACCTAGTTGGGAATCAGGTCCTTGGTTCATGCGCGACGAACGCATGTACTTAATGCCAGGTGATTCGGCCATGGGCTATCGCTTGCCGCTTGATTCATTACCGTGGGTATCTGAATCAGATTACCCCTACCATATTGATCATGATCCCTTTTCCCCCTCGAAAGAGTTGAAGAGTCATGCACAACTCAGACAACAATATCAACAAAAGCCAGTTAATAAACCAGGGACCCCAAGTTCAGGCTCTTTAGCAGGCAATGACGTATACCCCGCATTCAATCAATCAGCAGCATGGATTACTCGCACGGCTTTATGTGTAGAAGTACGCAACCCTGGCAGAGCAAGCGGTCCTAAGGCAGAGTTTGCAAGCAAAGACGTTGGTGTCATTTATGTCTTTATGCCACCACTGCAGTTACTAGACGACTATTTAGAATTAGTCACAGCAATTGAGGCAACGGCAGATGAATTAAATCTACCAGTGATCATGGAAGGCTATCCGCCGCCCAAAGACTCTCGCTTAAAAATGCTACAAGTAACACCTGACCCAGGCGTGATCGAGGTGAATATTCATCCGGCCAAAAATTGGGAAGAACTGGTAGACCACACTGAATTTTTGTATCAAGCAGCGCATGAGACCCGCTTATCCACTGAAAAGTTCATGATGGATGGTCGTCATGCAGGCACAGGTGGCGGCAATCATTTTGTGATGGGTGGCGCAACACCAGCAGACAGTCCATTCTTAAGAAGACCTGATTTGTTACCAAGCCTTTTGACTTTTTGGCACAACCACCCCTCCTTATCTTATTTGTTCTCCGGGATGTTCATTGGGCCAACCAGTCAAGCACCTCGTA
>JACCDQ011562685.1_pt1 | contig 11817 bp, 12 predicted proteins | sample 7446031 | NCBI WGS metagenome assembly JACCDQ01 (sample SAMN15323442, study PRJNA562643) | freshwater metagenome | isolation source: river surface water | place: USA:Blue River Watershed | collected 2017-08-17
AATGTTTTTATTAATCACGGTTGTTCTTTTTTGGATTTGGGAGGAATACTCATTGAAGACGATGTGTTAATTGGTCCCAAGGTGAATTTAGTCACCGAAAATCACCCCATTGATCCGAGTAATCGCAGGTCATTGGATTTGAAAAAAATAGTGATTAAAAAAAATGCCTGGATTGGAGCTGGAGCAACAATATTGCCAGGAGTAACCATAGGAGAAAATTCGGTTGTGGCAGCAGGAGCCGTCGTTACTAAAGATGTTCCAGAGAATACAGTCGTAGGTGGAGTGCCTGCGAAATTTATCAAAGAAATTGATAAGCTATAATTTATACTATACAGAACGCTATGGAATTTTCTATTACCATTACAGATGCTGCTCAAGTCAAAATAATAGAACTTCTAAAAGAAGAAAAATTATCCGATGCAAAGTTCCGTCTTTATATTAGTTTAAGTCACGCCACAGGATATAACTATTCATACACCATTGACAATGAGGTAAACGACGATGATTTGGTTTTAGATTATCAAATCCAAGATATCCATTTTACTGTTTTGATTGACAGCATGAGTCTTCAATATTTAAATGGCGCTTCGGTAGATTGTAAACAAAATGAAAGCGAAACAATATTGATTATTACAAATCCAAACGCAGCTAAAGGATAAAGGTTTGAGAATAGAGTACCAAAAAATACTAGAAGTTAATCATCGCTTTTTTGAAGAAGCCATGGCAATTTACCAACAGGCTTTTCCTTCTAATGAGCGACAAACCATAGCGACTCTAATAAAAAGGATCAGCAACAATCAATCGCAATTGTGGGTTGGTATCGTTGAAGACGAAGTGGTAGTTATGGCCTTGTTGTGGGAGTTTAAAGAGTCACTTTTTGTGTTGTTGGATTATTTAGCTGTTAAAGAAGGTTTTAGAGGGCAACAATTTGGAGGGGCAATGTTTCAACAATTAGTTAAAAAAGTACAGCAACAGCAACAATTTTTAGTGCTTGAAGTAGAGCACGGACAGTACGGACAAAATAAACCCGAACGTCAAAAAAGAATTGATTTCTACCTGCAAAATGGAGCTTATTTGTTAGCTAATGTTCCTTACATTTTGCCTTCACTAGATGGGACATCCCCCACAGAGATGCATCTAATGGTTGCTCCTCAACCTCCAATGCTTGCTCCAGAATCAATTAAAGATTTGATTCGAAAATTGTATCTTCAAGTGTATGAAAAGAAAACTACTGATCCGGTTTTACTTTCATTACTTGAAAAAGTACCAACATCAATAGAACTAACCAATACCCAAACCCTATGACAACAATTGAATTTTGGAATTTACTGGTGGACTCTGTAGCCACATTATTAGCGGCAGTAGCTATTTTATTATATGTAATTTTTTGGTTTAGAGACAAGACCACTAATTCGTACGACGTTTTTGATGCCACTTTCATGGAGTTGTTAAAAATAGCTATGGATAACCCTTCGTTTAGAAATCCAGAGTATACGCTTCATTACGAAACAGCTTTTGTGGGAGATGAAAAAATAAAGTACGAACTGTATGCCTTTATGTGTTGGAATTTTTGTGAAACTATTTTTGACAAACAGGACAAAGAATTAATGAAAACATGGAAAGTTATTATTGAATCTGAAAGTCAGTTGCATTCAAAATGGTTTAAAAACCCTAACAATAATGCTAAATTTAAAAGCTCCTTTAGAGAATACGTATTCAATTTTGAATTTTAATGAAAAATAATTGATATGTAAATTATGTATAATAAGAATATAAAAAATTTAGATATTAGTTCAATACTAGAAATTTGACAAAATCTTAAAAAAGCACCTTTGTAATAGAGGATAATTGATGTTAATTTGTTGCCCTAGTTAGTAAAGCAGATTCTTAAATAAGCAATCTGCTTTTTCTTTTTTGGGATTTCTAAGAATCATTTGAGATAAATGACATAAATTTACTTTTTATTATGCAGATTTATCAGAATGTAAATTTTGAAATGTTGCAAACTATAAATTTTTTTGAAGACTATGTTTACCAACAAAAACTTTCTTTTTAGTATTGTTTTTTTATTGTTAGGAATTATTTTGTTTGGCCAAAACAATGACAAACTAGCACCTCCATTTCGGCACTTAAGAGAACGACAAATAAACAAAAATAATCTACTCCCAGTTCCGTCAATGTATGCCAAGATGGAATCCTCACGACTCAATCGGACTACAGGAGCAAATGAACTCGGGTATAATTGTATCGTTTATACCAAGTCTCCAGAGGTACTTAGGGCTAATGGGGTAACTGTTCAAAGTATCCAACCTACATTTGTGGTAGCCTGGTTAAATTTAGATCAAATGGCCAAAATTTCCGCACTGCCAGAGGTAAGTTATATTGATGTGCCTAAAAAACTAAAAATAAATAATGATATTTCAGTGGCTTCTAGTGGGGCTTCGCTTTTGCATGCGGGAAAACTTGACAATACGGTGTATAAAGGCGATGGCGTAATAGTAGCAATTATAGATACAGGGATAGACTGGGATCATCCAGATTTTAGAAAACCGACAGATCAAACTAAAAGTAGAATTTTACGTATTTGGGATCAAACATTAACCCCTATTACAGGAGAAACAGCTCCAGCAGGATATAATTTAGGTGTTGAATACACACAGGCTCAAATAGAGAATGAAATTGATGGTACACCCGTAGGATTTGTCCGAGAAAAAGATACTGATGGGCATGGAACACACGTGACAGGAATTGCCGCAGGAAATGGAGCTGCATTAAGCACAAAATATGCAGGATTGGCACCTAATGCTGATATAGTGGTAATCAAGGCTGGAGACGGTTCTTTTGATACCGCAAATATCATTACTGCTTTGGATTATCTTAAAAATTTGGCAACAAGTTTAGGAAAACCAATTGTAGTTAATTTAAGTTTAGGATCACAAACCAGTGCACACGATGGGACTGATCCTTTAGAAATAGCGATTGATAATTTTACCAATACAGCCGCCGGTAGAGTAGTAGTAGTGGCTTCTGGAAATGAAAATGGAGATAATATTCACAAACAAATAGGAGTAGCACCGAGTGCTAACACTACAATTAATTTACAAGTTCCAACGGCCTCAGGAGCAACTTCTCAAGACGTTTTTCAGTTTACATGCTATGCTAACGACACGAGTGCAGTAACCGCTTTAGTAACCGCTCCTGATGGCACGGTAGCTAGTTCGTTATCAGCTGGTGGGACAAGTATTTTTGGAGGAAAGGCTAGGGTATATTTGTCCAATTATATTGATTCTGAAAGTGGTGATAGAAAAGTGCAAGTATACGTTACACGGTCCACCACGGCTACAGATGTTGCTGGGAACTGGTCCATTGCATTAACTAATACATCTGTTAATACATTAACTATTGACGGATGGTTAGATACTAAAGGAGATGATTTTTTGGATACTACCCTAACAGGAGGAGACAGTAACTATTTAGTTGGAACACCAGGTTCAGCAACTAAAGCCATTACGGTTGGGGCTTATATGGCAAAAATAGATTGGTACGGAGGAACGTCTACAGGATTTGGAGGGTATAATTATACAAGTGGAACTCAAGACGATATTTGTGGTTTTAGCTCTATGGGACCAAGACGGGATAATGTTCAAAAACCTAATATTACTGCCAATGGTCAGGCGGTGGTTTCTTGTTTATCCTCAGACTCAGGCTTAGCCAATAGTTCTCCCTACATGGTAGTTAATGGATTGTACCGAGTAGAACAAGGGACGAGTATGGCAACACCAGCGGTAGCAGGTTGTGTAGCCTTGTTATTGCAAAAAAAACCGAGCGCTACTTTTGAACAAATAAAAACAGCGATTACAACAACGGCAACTAAAGATTCTTTTACGGGTACCACCGATAATAATACTTGGGGTAGTGGAAAAATTGATGTGTTTAAAGCAGCGTCTACTTTTTCGTATTGCCAACCCTTGGCCATAACTACTTATAATTACGAACAAGTGTATGGAAGTACAACAAATTATTCGTATAGTTTGTCTTCTAAAAGAGCTGCTTTGCGATTTACCGCAACCGCCGATGGAAATTTAGGAGGAGTATATTTTAAAACAACCACTAGTGTTACACTAACTAGTTTTACAATAGAATTGAGAACAAACAACACAGGAGTTCCAGGAACATTGATAGGTTCGTTACCCGTTACAACTTCTAAAATTTCAAAGAATACTTGGAATTACTTTGATTTAAGTTCTCTAGGAGCTTCGGTAGTTAATGGAACAGATTATTTTATCGTTTTAGTACCAGGGGCTACAGACACTTTTGGCTTGGGACAAGAAGCAACAAATAGCAGCCGGTCTTATACATCAACCAATGGAACTTCTTGGACTTCGGTTGCTAATTTAAGAATTCGACCAGTGGTATATGCCACTACAGGGAGTTTGATTCCTTCTATGGCGCTTACTTCTGGTACAGCTACTACGACACAAACCCAATGCATAAATAGCCCTATTACCACTATTACATATAGTACTGTGGGAGCAACAGGCGCTACATTTTCAGGTTTACCTACAGGTGTAAATGGCGTTTGGGCTTCAAATACAGTCACCATTAGCGGAACACCTACTACAGCAGGAGTCTACAATTATACAGTTAATTTGGTGGTGGGCTGTACTACTGTTTCAGCTTCTGGGGTAATTACAGTGAATGGATTGCCTACTGTTACTTCAGTTAGCACCGTTTCGGCTGATACAGTGTCTATTACAGGAACAAATTTTTTGCTAAACAATCAGCAACCTACAGTGAGTATAGGAGGTGTTGCAGGAACAGTCCTTAGCGCTACTAATACTGCTATTACGGTTCGGTTTTCTTCGAGTACAATAAGTGGCGATGTACTAGTTACCAGTGCGTGTGGAACAAATTCTACTCCTTTTGCCTTCAATTATTCCCCGCCAACAATGGTTTTTAACCCTTCAGAATTTTTATTTACCCAAGGAGTAACCATTACACCTATCACGCCTCAACTGTCTGGAAATCCCGCAAATTCTTTTGCGATTAGTCCGGCCTTACCTTCGGGATTGGTTTTGAATATCACCACAGGAAGTATTTCGGGGAAACCAACAGTAGCGATAGCTCAAACCAATTATACCGTTACGGCGACTAATATTGGAGGAAGTTCAACGGCTACTATTAAAATTACGGTGGCTGCAGATACAGATGGAGACGGCATTAGAGATGCAATCGATCTTTGTCCTAATTCTACACCAGGAGCTACAGTAGATTTTAATGGTTGTGAGATTTTTATTTTACCGTCTAACAACTATGCAGTAATGGCTACAGCGACTTCATGTGTGGGACAACAAAATGGCGCCATTAGCGTAAGCGCAACGAATACAAATTATACTTATACAGTTACCATAAATGGACAAGCTGCATTTGAATTGAATTCGTCAAATAATTTTAAAAACCAAGTGCAAAATTTAGCGCCAGGCAATTATGAAGTTTGTATTAGTATTGTAGGGAAAACGAATTATTTGCAATGTTATACTGTAAAAATAACCGAGCCAACACCTTTATCAGCAACTAATAAAATGATTAGTGCCAATGGCAAACAAGTAACCTATACACTAAGCGACGCAACTACTTATGTGGTTACGCTGAATGGAATTACCCAAAACTATACTACAAATCAGATTACGTTGGATTTGGCTTTAGGCCAAAACACGATTAAACTAGCTACCGATGTGTATTGCCAAGGGAGCTATTTGGATACTATTTTTGTGACTGAAAAAGCAGTATTGTACCCTAATCCTGCAAATGATTATGCACAAATTTATATTGCTGGAACAGAAGAGAGTGTTACGGTAACGCTTACTAATTTCTCGGGACAAATCATTACCTCGGCTACAACCCCAATTCCGCCAACAAGAACCATAGAGTTAAATGTTAGTCAGTATCCGTCAGGAATTTATTTGGTTCATTTAGAAGGAACAACACTAAACGAGACCGTAAAATTAATTAAGAAATAGGAGGTCATGAAGATAAAAACTATAGTACTTGTTATTTTGTTTGGAGTGTTAACTTCTTGTGGGGGGAGTGATTCGCCACCAACCCCTGTTGTTCCAACTCCCGGAAAATCAGTTTTAATAGCTCCAGCTAATAATACTACCTGTGAGAATGGAACCAATAGTACCACTACTCAAAGCACTGTGACATTTAGTTGGAATAGTGCTTCTGATGCAAAAACATACGATTTGAAAATCGTTAATTTGAACACGCAAGAGGCTACAACACAATCAGGGATTACCACTACAACACAAAATGTTACGCTTACCCGAGGAGTGCCTTATTCTTGGACTATTACCTCCAAAAATACAGGAAGCACTACAACAGTTAGTGATACATGGAAATTTTATTTAGCGGGCAACGGAGTGGTTAACTATGCTCCTTTCCCTGCAGCTGCAGTGAGTCCGTTGCCGGGAGCAACAGCAAGCCCAACAAATGGTAAAATCACTCTAACATGGGAAACTAGTGATGTAGAAGGAAGTGCCTTGACGTATACGTTGTATATTGATACGGTTGATGGAAAACAAACCCCAGTTGATGCCAATAGAAATTTAACTTCTAAGTCCAAAGAGGTTTCGGTCAATGCCAACACCATTTATTATTGGAGAGTGATGACTAGCGACGGTACTAATACGTCAACCAGTGTGGTATATACCTTTAAAACGAATTAACAAACTATACTATGAAAAACAAACTATTTTCAACAACAGCTCTTTTTATTTTAGGAATACTAAGCAGCATAGGTTATGCTCAAGAAAAGGCAAATGTGTTAACGGAATCCGAAAAACAAGCTGGTTGGGTCTTGCTTTTTGATGGAGAAACTATGAACGGTTGGCATTTATATAATGAAGGAAAAATTAAGTCGGCTTGGGCAGTTAAAAATGGAGTATTAGCTTGCGACCCGAATACAGAAAAAGTACAACGTGGCGATTTGGTTTCGGACAATCAATATGAAAATTTTGATTTTACTTTTGAATGGAAAATCTCAGAAGCAGGAAATAGTGGTGTATTTATTAATGTGCAAGAAGCACCAGATTTTCCAACAGCGTGGACTACGGGACCAGAATACCAATTATTAGACAATGCGAATATGCCTAAAGAATATTTACAAGATGGTAAACATGCGGCAGGTTGTATTTATAGCTTATCTCCGTTATCAAATCCAGTTCAGCCCAAACCTTCTGGCGAATGGAATAGTTCTCGAATTCTACAACAAAATGGAGTTATTACATTTTGGTTAAACGGAGTAGAAACAGGTCACGAAGACATGAAAACCGAACGATGGAAGCAATTGATTGCTGGAAGTAAATTGGGAAATTTCCCTTCTTTTGGAAAAGCAACTCAAGGCAAAATCGCTTTCCAAGATTGGGCTAAAGGTGTGGCTTTGCGCAATATTAAAATAAAAGAAATTAAGTAATTATTTTCTATAGTCTAAGGCAGGTTTTCTGTCGCCAAGAAGAGGAATGTATTTAAAATCACTTCCTCTTTTTTGGTTTAATTCCTCTTTTGCTTTTACAACAATAGTCGGATTTAAAAACAAATCGATGGCAGTTAACGCTATAGTTTTGGCAGCTACCATCATACCTTTGTTGCCAATATCGGTTCCGCCTGCAGCTACTGCTTGCCAGCTATGGGCAGGAGTGCCAGGAACCCAAGTAGCACTATCCATTCCGGCTGTAGGCACCATAAAACTCACATCACCCACATCGGTCGAGCCAAAGCTAGGAACAAGTGCTTTAAAGGGTTCTACTTCGGTTGCTTTTGTTAGGCTTTCCTTTTCAATGCCAAGAGATTTAATAATTAGTGTTCCAAATAGTTTTTCTTCTTCGGTATAATTTACCCCGCCTACTTTTACCAAATTAGCGTGCATTATTTTTTGAAGTGTAAGGTTGGGAAGTAATTCATAGGTACCGCCTATAATCTCATATTCCATTTTTGTACCTGTTCCCAAGGCAGCTCCTTCAGCGGATTTGACAATACGATCAAAAATTTCCAATACAGTGGTTCGGTTACCATGTCTAACATAATAGTATACCTCGGCAAAGTCAGGTACAACATTTGGCGCTTTACCGCCATTGGTAATCACATAATGAATTCGGGCATCTGAAGGAATGTGTTCGCGCATCATATTGACCATCATATCCATGGCTTCAACTCCATCTAAGGCTGAACGACCTTTCTCGGGAGCCATTCCTGCATGAGCGGCAGTACCATAAAATCTAAATTTGGCTGATTTGTTGGCTAAAGTAGAACTACCATTTGCTTCATTAACAGAATTTGGATGCCAATGTAGGGCAGTATCTACATCGTTGAAGAGTCCTTCGCGAACTAAATATACTTTTCCAGAACCACCTTCTTCAGCAGGACAACCATAAAATCGAATTGTTCCTTTTTTCTTGTTGCTGGCTAGCCAATTTTTTACCTCGATAGCAGCCGCCATAGAAGCTGTACCAAATAAATGATGCCCACAAGCATGGCCCGCTGCTTTTCCTGCTGACTTTTTTTCTGGAATAGCCTCTTGAGACAAACCAGGTAATGCATCGTACTCACCTAGAACAGCAATAACAGGTTTTCCCTCTCCATATTCGGCAATAAAAGCAGTCGGAATTCCTGCCACTCCTTTAGTTATGGTAAATCCTTCGTTGTGCAATGTTTCTTGCAATAAGGCGGCGCTTTTTTCTTCCTGAAATCCCATTTCGGCATACCCCCAGATTTTTTGCGCAATTGAGCTGTAAAAGTCTTTTTTAGCATTCAAATTAGCGATTGTTTGGTCTTGTTTTTGGCCAAAAACAATCGAAGAAATAGACATAAGTATAGTAATAAAGAGTTTATTCATGACAGTAACGGATTAGTTAGCTCCTAATTGTTTAATATATGATGATGGGACAATACCTTTGCGTTCTTTAAAAGCATCAATAAATTTTGACCTTGATGAAAATCCTACATTAAGTGAAATTCCTTCAACAGTAAGTTTATCCGCTTTGCCTTCGTCAATTAATTTACAAGCATAATCAATACGTTGATTGTTTTTCCATTCGCTGAAAGATACTCCTAATTCGGTGTTGAAATAATTGGACAAGATTCTTTCGGACACTTGTAAATCCAATGCCATCTTGGACAAATTGAAACCAGCGGCTAGAAACGGAGTGGTAGTAAGATACTGTTCGAGTTGAAGAGCAATGTTTTGGTTGATTTCTTCAGAGTTGTTCTTTTTTAATTGCGCGGCTCTATTTTTTGCTAAAGAAGGATCAGGATAGGAAATGGAATCAAATAATATTTTCGGGAATAAAAATAGAATTACATTTTGGAGCGAAAAAGCGGCGCCTAAAAAGCGAAAGTAGTTTTTTTGGTTTATTATTCCTTGGTAATCATCAACTATAAAATCAGCATAAGAATCTAATAAACAATAGGACGCAATAAACAATTGAAGTCCAATCAAGGAGTAAATCCATTTTTGAATGATAGCGTGATTGGTAGGAAGTGTGCCAAAATTAATTAACCTCTTTTGTGTAGCTCGTTTAAAATAAATCCCACTCCATACACAATAAATAAAAAGATGTAAGGGACGTATGAACAACATTTTTTTTAAAGAGAAAAACGAAATAGAATAATCGTAATCCTGTGTCACTGCTTGAATATGATGTGCGATTTCTATTTTTTTAGAAAAAGGCAAGGTGGTATATGGTAAGCTGTAGAGCACTACTAAAAGTGCTGGAATTAAATGCAGGTAGTCTTTAGGAATAATTTTTTTGCTCTCGGCTACGGCATATTTGACATAGTAAAATAAAAGAGGTCCAATGACAAAGGACAATGGCATAAAATTGACAAAAAACACGCCTTCCCAAAAAGGAGATTTGCTAAAATGCAACCCAAAATAGACTAAAACGATGAGGTTGCTACACAGAAAAAACAACGCCAAGTACAAATTGGAACGATTGAAATCTTTTCTGTAGTAAAAAAGAACAAACGAAGTAAATATTCCAAAAAATGGGCTAATCATTTCCATAAAACGCTGACAGATAGGTTGTGTCAATGCGAATATAGGTCTTTTTTAAAAACCATTTCGTTTTTTTAATGATTAATAAAAAGTACAAAATGTTCCATAATCCCAAAACGGAACAGATTTTACAGCCGACTTTAGGCATACAATTCATTCGGATTTTACTTTTGAAATTTAACCAAAAACCCCACATCATGAAAAAAGTACTTTTTATTATCGCTATGGCGGTATCAATGACACAAATGAATGCACAAACAGAAGGTGGAAAATACCTTGATGCAACTTCAAAATTTAACAATAGACCGTTTGTTTTTTCAAACAGAGGAGAGACAGAAGCCATTCTAAAATTAAATACAGCGTATAATAATTTTGATATTAAAACCTGCATGTCACTATCGGCAGATAAAATAAAGCTGACTGATTTTGAAGGAAATAAAGTAGTAATGACTTCGAAAGATTGGGAGGCGTATTTTTCACAATTCAAGTCGTTAAACTGGGAAATTAAAGCCATTGTTCCAATCCGAATTAAAGATACAGATCCTTCTTCTGGCGTTTTTGTAGTAGCTACTGAAACACGTGTAAGTAAAGACGGGACCGTTTGGAAAAAAGAATTGAATGAGTTTTTCATGTTCAATCTAGACATGAAAATCGACACTATTATTCAGTATTATCAAGATGTAAAATAATTAATCAAAACTAAAAAAATGAAAAAAACAATTGCACTTATTGCCCTTACAGGTTTACTATTCGTTTCTTGTAAAAAAGAAGTAGCTGCTGAGGCGGCGGCTAAAAATCCAAACGAAGGAGGAATTAATCTTTCTACTTCAGAAAATACAGACATGATCAAACAAATGAATGTATTGGCGACTAAATTTGATACTCAAGGGATTCAAAAACTATACGTTCCAGGCGCAGTTATTCATGACAATTTAAAAACAATGACGATTGATGAGAACATGAAAAATTTAGCGTTCTTACAATCGCAAGGAGTTACGATTACGATGCCAAAAGATCCTTTGGTTTGGGAAGTTGTGAATAATAAACCGGATGAAAAAACCGGAATTACCAATTACGTCATTTCGTATTATGAAGTTGCGTTTGCAAAAGGCGAGAAAAAAACGTCAATAATGATCAATATGAATTTTGCGATTAAAGACGGTAAAATCCAAGAAGAATGGGATACGTATGACACAGCACCATTAGCAGAATTATTAAAATAACAATCCAACAATGAAAAAAATACTAGTAGTTTTAGCAATCAGCATGGCTTTGTTTGCTTGTAAAAGTGAAGCAGACAAAAGTGAAAAAATAGCACAAGACAATATCAAATTTTATTCAAAAGTTTGGGATGTTGCTATCAACGAAGGTAATTTGGCAGTGTTAGACACAGCCTATGCGCCTAATGTGGTGTTGCATACGGTGCCAGAAATTAAAGGAGCGGCTAACGTCAAAGCCTATTATGCCAATTATGTTACAGGTTTTTCAGACCGTCAGTTTAGTATTAAAGAAACCTTTGCTCAAGGCAATAAGTTAGTCAAATATTGGGAATTTAAGGGAACACATACAGGTGATTTTTTTGGGATTCCCGCTACAGGTAAGAAAATAGATGTAATAGGATGTACCATTGCTACCATAGTGGATGGAAAAATTACAGAGGAAAGAGATTTCTTTGATAATTACGAATTTCTAAAACAACTTGGATTACTACCTAAATAAAACCAAATTGCAACAACAATTTTAAATTTTGATTACTTTTTAAA
>JACCDQ011097641.1_pt1 | contig 11810 bp, 9 predicted proteins | sample 7446031 | NCBI WGS metagenome assembly JACCDQ01 (sample SAMN15323442, study PRJNA562643) | freshwater metagenome | isolation source: river surface water | place: USA:Blue River Watershed | collected 2017-08-17
CCGGTCGTGCTTATAAAAATACTTATGAAAACTCGCTGTGGGCCCGGCGGCATCCACAGCCCCCTCCGCAAAGTCATTATTGAAGGCAATCCAGGAAATTAGCGTTTTCATGTGTCAGGAATTGATATATAAATATAACTATTTTGTTTTTCTGTTTGGAGAGTCAATATTAACTAACGTTCAATCATTTCGGATGTTTGATTTTACAAGAATATTAAATTCTCTTATTTTTACAAATGAGTAGATTGATAAACTCGTAATGTATTAAGCAAATTATTGACAAAAAACATCTTGTATTTTATATCTCCCTCTTCACGTGCAAGACTATTAAATGCAAATGCATTGTTTGGTTTAACGCACTTTTCTAATTAGATTTCATGTTAAGGCACACTGCGAATTATTCAAATACAAATCACAATTTTGTAATCCAAAATATTTCTGAAAATAGAATTGATTCTGAAATATTACCCGCAGTTTGTGTACTAAAAAATATTCTTCAACGTGGCAAGCCGACAAGGCTGTCTACCTATTTACAAGGCGAGTTAGGTCCAATTCATAAAGAAATGAATTATGACCTATTTATTCCTCTTATTTCTCGAGAAAACCCGACTTGGGAGCGAATGATCAGAGGGGATGTAAAAAGGAATCATAATCCCGCAAAGCATTTTTTTGATCATCTCGTCCCTAAGTATTTCTCAGAATACCCATTTCTACAGCAGCTTATTGTTCCTGAGGTTCCGTTGAATTTTATCACTCAAATCCAAGTTGATAATTTTGAAGGACAACAGGTTGATTTCTATCTACCACAAGCATTTTTAGTCATTGAAATTGATGGAATTCAACATGACGCAAGGATTGATAAAGAAAGAGATTCGTATCTAAAGCAATTTGGAAACGAAACATACAGGTTTACTACACAAGAAGTTGAATTAGAAAATGAAAGCTTTATTCAAAAAATCGAGCGGATAAAAAACAGAATTTCTAGATGGTCCGAAAATATTGATCAAAAGAATAGAGCAGGAGAACTTACAGAATTTGTCCCGTCAATTAATGATTATAAGCAGATATATCTTGATGAGTTAAATGACAGTGATGTGCGTTTGGTTGCCACTTCCGTCATGAGGTTTCAAATTCTTCTTTTAGATCTTTTAGAATTTGGTCAGTTGAATTTTGAAAAGAAATGGAAATTTCAATTAAAAACTGATATTAAGGCTCCATTTGAACAGTTGGCAATTAATGACTTAAAGTTATGGTTTGAAAATATTTTTCAATTACAAAAGATCAAAGTTAATTTTCCAATTGTTGAAATTGAAAGAGTTAGTGAATTTTCCAGAAGTGATTCATTACCAATTGATTTTAGCATAAAGAAACGGTATACCGATGAATTTCAGAATCACCCAGATACTATTTATGTTAGATCAGATTATTTCGATTTTTACCTGCATTACAAAGCAACTGATGGGGTCAAACCTGAAATTATTGGTTTTCGTTCTTATGACTTTTTTAAAGTATCTACTTGCCAAACTTTTCAATACAAACTTATATTTCAGCAAGAAAACAGAGACGGAGATGAGGATGCCTTATTATTTGTAATGAAGAATTTTTTTGGAGCTGAATATTCTAAATTCAGAGATGGCCAACTTCCAATAATTGCAAATGCTCTAGCGCTCAATTCTACAATTGGTTTACTTCCCACTGGAGGAGGAAAATCTATTTGTTTTCAACTTCCAATTTTTCTTCAACCCGGAATTAGCTTTGTTGTTTGCCCCATAAAATCACTGATGTTTGATCAAAAATATGACCTGCTTCAAAACCAAATAACCAGGGTAGCACATGTGACAAGTAAAGATGATGCCTTTACCAAGGATATAATATTAAAAGACTTTAGTGAAGGCAAATACCAATTTATTTTTATTGCTCCAGAGCGTTTTCAAATAAAATCCTTCAGAGAGTATTTGCGTGAATTGAGAAAGAATTTTACAATATCATTTGCTGTTATCGATGAGGTACATTGTCTATCTGAATGGGGTCATGATTTTCGCACTTCCTATTTAAATTTATCTAAAACCATTCGTAAATATTGCTCGGAATCAATACGATTTCTAGCCTTAACTGCTACAGCTTCACTGAATGTTCTAAAGGATATCAAACTTGAACTTGGGATAAAAGATGAAGATGTTAAAACACTGACAAATTATTCGCGAGAGGAACTTGATTTTGAAGTAATTTCTGATAAGGATAAGAAGTATAACGCATTAAGATCAATACTTATACAAGAATCAGAAAAGAATGAAATTTTTGATTTGAATGGCGAGAATTCAAACGCCGGGATAATTTTTACATCTACCGTAAACGGATATGCTGGATGTGCAAATATCGCAAGTACGCTTACTGAGCATTTTAAATTGAAAGTTGAATATTTCTCTGGTTCAGCGCCCAAAATAAATGGAGTACAGCAAAATGAGAGAGAATTTGAAGATTACAAGAGCTTTGTACAAAATAAATTTAAGAATAATGAATTACCGCTAATTGTTGCAACCAAGGCTTTTGGAATGGGGGTAAATAAAAAGAATGTTTCCTATACAATTCATTATGGCATCCCGGGTTCGATGGAATCTTTATACCAGGAGGCTGGCCGAGCAGGAAGAGATAAGGAACGATATCTTAAAAATCACGCAAGGTGTTATGTTCTTTTTACAGAAAACAAATTAGCGGAGAGTCTAGATTTTTTATGGAATCAGAACACCAGTAACGCTGAATTAAAACAAAAGGTAAATGACCTAGATGGAGATCTTAAATCTAATTTGTTTATGCTTCAAAACTCTTTAGAAGATGAATTGGTAGAATTTGAATTTATTAAAGCCCTTTTTATTAAGTATGCATCTACGAATAAGAAAGGAGTACTTGTAGAATCAAAAAGGCTAAAGGTTAAATTGGTTGATAAAGAAGGGCAAGAAATAGAAAAAGTAAACAAGGCATTTACACAAAAGGCAATATATCGCTTAAGTCAATTGGGAATAGTCGAAGATTGGATTGTAAAAGACTTTTTTGAGGGGGAATATGAAGTTGATTTTTGTAATTATTCCGACCAAAGTATAAAAAGCGCACTAATCAATACCATATCAAAATATTCCGATAGCAATATTTTAGATGAAATTATTAAAGAAAGTTTTAAAGAACTTGAAAACCACAAGTTAGTTGATCAAAGTATACGCGCTCTTATTAAATGGGTGAATAAGCACTTTGTCTATAACCGACGACAATCGCTTAAGAACATATACGAATCTTGTCAAAATTATTTTTCGAATGATGATCCACACTTAAGAAGAATTGAATTTAAAAATTCTCTTGAAAATTACTTTAAGTTTAGTGAATCCTCTTTTGTTCTTCAGCATATTTCAGAAAATTCATTTGATATTGAAAAATGGTTTGAAGTATTTTATTTACTTAGAACTGAAGGCCAAAAGCAGTATCGTACTGATTTAGTATTGAATCCAGAACAACTAATTGCCTTGCAAAATAATCTCTCCAGATTCCTTGAAAGTTACGCCAACAACTTAGGCCTTAATTTTATCAGTGGAATTGTTCGGCTTATGAATGGTGATTTTGAAAACAGCGACGGAAGGAATAGGTTAAAGCAATCATTTGTTTTTCTAATAGAAAAAGAGTGGAGCATAGGAAGCACAAGTAATTTAAAAGCTGTTTTATTAACTGAGACCTGTAAAGTAGTTAAAACAGCTAAGATTGAAATCAGAAATCAACTTGCATCTTTTGTGATTGAATTATTAGGACAAGATTTAGATGCCTTAAAAATAGTGAACGAGCATCTGGAGGATGAGGTAACAACATTATTTATAATTAACCAAATTAAAGAACGACTTACAAACGTAAATAAGGAAGTATATGAGCAAATTGAACGAATTGGATAAGTCCATTTTAGAGTTGGAGGAACAAGTTGTTATTTTAAAAGATAATAATGAGATACTCTCCAAAATTACAGCGCTTAAAGGTTCATTAGATTTATGTCTTGTTCAGACAACTAAAAACAATGAAGAGTTGAGTCATTTGGTTGTAAATATCAAATCAGAACTTGAGAATTTTTCAAGTGAGATAAAGGATTTGAAGCAAATAAATGAAAACTTAATTAACGACTTAGTTTCTTCAAATAAAAAGCTAATAAGAGAATTAGAGGAGGCGATTTTGAGCAAGCTAGATCGCTTAAGTTCTGAAATTCAAAATGCATTACGTACTGAAGTGAATCAGCTTGAAAAGTCGGTTAAATTGGAAATTTCGGAACGTTTTATCCAATTAAATGACAATCAAAAATCTCTTTTCAAGGAGCAGGAAACAAATACAAAACAACTTTTTGAATTGAACTCAAAAAGCATCAAAAACTTGATATATATTCTACTCGCTATATCAGCACTCTCATTGTTTGCTAGACTAATCTAGATCCATATTTTTATGAAAAAAAATATTTGCATCCTTCTTTTTCAATTTGCATTAAGTTTTACCTTAGTTCACGCTCAAAACATTTCATATGATTTCTCATGCATGGAAACTGATGAAGCCTCTGCTTTAATAAACGCGGCTGCAGAAATCGAACAAAATGCAGTAAGAAACTTTGGTGAACCTGTTACGCTGGGTGAAGAAACGAGACTTGGTGTTCAGCTATTAAATGATTTGAAATCGAAATACAATGTATACGATTATGGAGAGCGTCATGCTCGAATGAAATCAATCATGAATAATTTGATTTCAAAAATTAATTCACCTCGGGGATTCTATTATAAAATTTATCTTTTTGATGCCGATGAGTTAAATGCCTTTACATGTGGTGGTAAAATATTTGTAACAAAGAAGATGTATCACTTCTGCCAAAACGATAATGAACTAGCAGCAATTATTGGGCATGAAATCGCTCACAATGAATTAAAACATATTCGAGATAATATTTCAAGATACAAAACAGCAAGTTCATTTGGAAGTGCAGGACAGATGACAGCTTTAATCGGGAGTATGTTAACAACACCATTCAACCAGAAAAATGAAGTGCATTGCGATTTTTACGGCATTGACTTGATGAAGAAAGCAGGGTATTCTATTTGTTCTGCACCCGAAATTTGGAGAAGGATGGCAGCCCAAGAAAATGAAACATCTGAGCTAGATAAGTTTGCCTCTACGCATCCCTATTCTAAGACCAGGCGTACCTGTTGCCTTCATCATATTGAGTCAAATTATCAAAAAAATTGTGAATAATGAGTTCTATTTCTATAAGAGTTGAAAACCTCTCAAAGGTTTTCAAAAACGGTAAAGTTGGTCTTCATGGATGTTCTTTTGAGATAGAATCAAGTACCTTAACTGCAATTTTGGGACCTTCAGGTTGTGGTAAATCAACATTATTAAAAACGCTTCTGGGAGATATTCCTAAAACTTCGGGTAGAATACATATTCAAGGAATTGAGCTCAATGATGAAAATTACGATTTGATCAAAACGCATATTGGATATGTCCCTCAAGATGACATTGTTCATAAGGATTTAACAGTCGAACAGTGTTTAACCTTTTCAGCTCATTTAAGGCTTTCGGATTTTTCATATGATGTGCAAAAACAACGCGTAAAAGAGGTTTTAAATGAGTTAAATATTGAAAAGTTAAAAGACCAACTCATAAGTGAAATAAGTGGAGGTCAGAGGAAAAGAGTAGCCATTGGTGTAGAAATTTTAACGAAACCGAGTATTTTATTTTTAGATGAGCCAACATCGCCGTTAGACCCACAGACAATCGAAGAATTTTTAAAAATTCTAAAAAAGCTTTGTAAGCATGGAACTACTGTAGTTATGGTTACCCATAAACCTGAAGATTTGGAATATATGGATGCATGTTTGTTCATGGGCGTAGGAGGCTATTTAACTTACAAAGGAGGGCCCTCTAAATTAACTACCCATTTTGGTAGGGATAATATTGTTGAAATCTACGCAGATATGGATAGAAACGATACTATAAGTCTGTTCTCCGAACGATACATGTCAGAAAGCCAAAAATTATCTATTGTTGAAACAAATAAGAATACATTAAATCCAAAAAGGCATACCAATTATTTGTCGCAGACATTTTGGTTGATTGCTCGCTATTTGGCAAGGAAGTTAAATGACCTCGAAACACTCGCCATTCAGATTAGTCAAGCTCCGATTATTGCAGGTTTGGTTATTTTGATTTTTGATAAATTAGATCAAACAGTTCTATTCTTTATCGTGATCTCTGCAATTTGGTTTGGAACAAATAACGCTGCAAAAGAAATCGTTTCAGAAAAGAGCATTTTCAAAAGAGAACGTAGATATAATCAAGGAATAATTCCATACTTAATATCTAAAATCACTGTTTTGGCACTCGTAGGTTTAATTCAGAGTGCCATTTTTATTGTAATTATTGCTGCAAATTTTAAAAATGATACCGTTAGTTTAGAGAACCCATTATCCTCAACCATTTGGATGTTCTTTATTACAGTAGTTGCCAGCCTATTCGGATTAACACTCTCGGCAGTTTCTAAAAATGTAGAAAAAGTAATGGGTTTGATTCCAATAGCATTGATCCCACAGATTATGCTTTCAGGAATCATGGTGCCGTTAACGGCTGTTTTTGTAAAAATCCCAAGTTTTATACTTATATCCAGATGGGCAATGACAGGTATCTGCCGAGTTCAAAATAATATCTACAATAAAATGACTGATGAAAGTGTTTCCTCAATAGAATTTATGAGAAAAAACCTCGGTGAGACCTATGATATAATGAGCTCTTTTCAATTCGAAGGATTAGTCCTTACCATCCAAGGACTTTTTTATTTTATACTGATTTACTTAACTTTGGAAGAAAGAAATTAACTAATGAAAAAAAATAAAACCATAATCTTCTTGATTGCAGTTTTCTTATTACTTGTTGTTGTCTTTGTGATTATGCTTGGAGGTGGCCAAAAAAGTCGGACTCCCGAGCAAGTAAAAAAAGAAGTGCTACAAATGTGTGCTGAAGAGAATTACGAAGATGCATTTAACTTCCTCAATGAAATTCTTGTTGATGACCCAAACTTTGCCAAGGGCAAACCAGGAAGAGAAGAGTTGGAGAAAATGCTAGATCGTCTTTACAAAGTGAAATAAATTAAGAGAAATGAAAAAATCAATTATACTATTTTTCATATTTTCCATCTCGTTTATAGGATTTTCTCAGATAACGGAAAAGGCATATATACAAGATGTAAAATACCAGTATGTTAAAGGAGATTTTAATAAGGCCAAGGATTATTTGGAAAATGCAATAGAGAAATATCCAAATTCTAAAGAGTTATTCAAACTAAAAGGACTTGTTGAAGAAGATGGTGATTTAGTTGTAGAAATACGAAAACCACAAACTGGTGGTAATTCAGGAAATACGGGGGGAGGAAAAGTAGAAGGAGGTAAGACAGGCACTGGAGGTAATTCAGGAATTGTAAAAACTGGTGGCTCTACACAAGTTGAACAGGATCCAGACGGTGATGGTTTTATTGGCTCCAAAGATGAATGTCAAGGTGAGTATGGTAAATGTAATGGATGTCCAGATTCTGATGGAGATGGTGTACCTGATTACAAGGATAAATGTGATGACAAACCTGGTCCAGCGTCTAATAATGGTTGCCCAAAACCAATTACAATTTCAGTTGATTTGGCTATGAGCAGTCAGAATAATTTTACATGGAATTCAAAAGTAGCCGAAGAGGGATTAAAAGCAACACTTGTATTCCAAACAAATTCAGGAGCTGAATTCAGAAAGGATGTAACAGGATTATCGTCATTCAAGTTCAAGTCAGGAGATACCAGATTTGATGGTGTAATGACAAATGTTGAATTGATTATTACTTCAAAGGACGGTGTTAAATTATCGGGAGTATCAAAAGGAAAATATAGAACCACATGTTAAAAAGATTCACTACTCTAGTTTTATTGTCTTTATCGCTCATTTCTTGGTCACAAGAAATGAATGTTTATCATTTGATTTCGGAGAATAAAAAAAATCCAACAGGATTCCCATTTAACACGGCTGATTTAATATACTTGAGTGGGGATTTAAAGCTCACGAGTTATTCAATTTTTCATTTTACACCAAATTCAATCCCAGATACAACGTGGAGAAATAAAAAGAAAGAGGTGGTTTATAGAAATTCAAAGATGGATTGTGAATTTAACTTGAGTTCCAAATTTGAGAGGCTTTTAGAAAATCACGAAATGAAGGTCGTAAGTGGTTTAAAAAAGCACCTCATTATTTCTACAGTTAATTTAAATAAGGTTAGCGATCAAGATAGATTTATTGTACATGAGATTGAAAGCGATTCAGAAGTTGAAATTCAGAGAGAGTTAACTAAAATTAAATCATCAGTGACTAAAGGTACCTGTCACAATGTTTATGTTTATACCGACAAATATCAAATTTCGAAACCTAGTTTTAGTTTCACAAGTGATTCTTTGGTTGGTAATGGCGAAATAGAACTCAAGTTTACATCTACTAGCAACGCAAAGAAAATTAATTGGAGCTCAAATGTCAGACTGAGAGATAATGATCAATTCAAACCATTTGTAGCTTTGAACTCAAGCCAAGTCGTTACAGCAACTTATGTTGATGAAAACGGATGCGTATCAAATGAAGACCAGATTAAACTAATCTATAAAGCTTCTTGTAATTGTGAGGCAAATATGGGTAAACCTGACATACTTTATCATAAAAGCAAGAATATTCTAGATAGAAACGATGAAGATGATGTACTTTGGGATTATAAAGCAATACCAGAACAATCAGGAAGTTTGGTGTACGAATTACCAGTTAAGAATGTCTGTGGCGAACGATTTTTGGTTGAAATTAAGTCAAATACTGGTAAAATAATTTTTAGTGAGTATTATGAGCGAGAAGATGTTGATGAACGTTCATTGAATCCTATCGCTTTAAAAAACAAGGAGATATTGGTCTTCATTATTCCACTTGATGAACACAGAAATTTAATCGAATCTGCAGATTCATACTTTTACGTTTCGGTTACCCCTGAGATTGAAGGTGAAGAATGCCTCAAAAGGAAATTTACTTCGGTAAAAATTAGATTTACAAAGTGTCGATAAGAATGTTCATTAAAGAAATTATTCTAACAGTTTGTTTATTTCAAATCTGTTCAACCTGGGCGATTCCTAAAGTAGATACCATTAAAATAACCAATAATTTAAAGGAGTTTAATCTCTCCGGAAATCAAAAATCGATTTACTTCTTTTGTCCCATTAATTCAACAAGTGAGGAATTATATTTAGAAAAATTCAATCTACTTTATCGAAAGAAAAAAATTCAAATAATCGATAGTTTGAGTTTTAATATTGTTTTTTTTAATGCCGGCACAAATCTTTCTAAGGGACTCAAAGTTAAAATTAAAGGCCACGACCCTCTTGAATACATTAATGATTTCAGCTGTATTTTTCAGAATTTTTCTCAACGTGAATTGGAGATTCATGCTGCTAGAAATGAAATGTTAAAATATTACATCACTCAATTTTATAATGGCACATCCTCGGTAAATGTTAAGTTAAAGGAGGATATTGCATGTTACAGTTCCCTTGCGGAGAGAATTCCTAATTATGAAAATTACATTTCTCAACTTTTTAAACCCGTTTATAGCGAGTTAGAGTTAATTCAGTCTTTAAAAGACTCGCTTGCCGTTGCAAATCAGAAAATTGATAATCTGCAAAATAAATTAGATTCTCAAAATAAAGAACTTATAAAATTCAAAGAGAGATTAGAACTTTTGGAAAAAGATCATAACGACCATCCGCCAATAGAAGATGAGACAAAAAAATCGTTTTTGAATTTTATTATTCGATCCAAAAATGACTAGATTAATTTTCTTTTCATTTGTTTTCGTACTTTTTTCTTGTGAAAAGTCTGAATTTTTTAATTGGAACTTAGTTGGGAAACCATTGGTAGAAAATCTTGTGCTTAAGTCAAGCACTTTAACTCAATTTACATTAGAGGCTAATTTTTCTAGTACCGGTAAAGACAAGGATGCAACTCTTGGATTTGTTATATCCAAGACGGTTTTCATGCCTGAAATAAACAATTGCGATACAGTAATTTATATCACTGGAAATAAGCCAGGTATTAAAAAAGAATCGATTTCTTGGTATACAAATGGAACTATCAAATGCAGGGCATTTATTCAGAATGAAATTCAAACAGTTTACTCAGATGTATTGATCGTAACTTGGACAGGTGGCAACGCAAATCTCCCAATTGTTCAAACGGTTTCACCTTCAGAAATTTCATTTTTCAAGGCCAAGTGTGGATCAAATCTGATAAATAATGGAGGATTACCGATTATAAAACTAGGTGTGCTCATATCAACCCAATCGCAGCCTAATTTTTCAAATGCTCAACAAATTGATTTTAATTCAGGGGCATCAGCTTTTTTTAAAGAAATTGAAAATTTAAACGACAACGCTACCTATTATTGTCGAGGTTTTGCAGAAAATATTGCCGGAACTTCCTTGGCAAGTAATATCTTTCAATTTACAACCAAAAATTTTTACAATATTGGTGAGCAAGGCCCTGCTGGAGGAATTGTTTTCTACAATAAATTTGATACTACAGGTGGTTGGAATTTTTTAGAGTGCTCACCTAATGATTTAACATCTACAATTCCTTGGGCAGCATATAACAATTCTGTTACAATTAATCTGGGTACGTCACTTGGTCAGGGAAAGTTAAATACAACGAATATTGTAAACACCTTTGGATTGTCCGGTTTAAATTACGCTGCTAAAGCGTGCTTCACTTTAAATCAGAATGGCTTTGATGATTGGTTTTTACCATCGAGAGATGAATTGATAACCTTATACCAGAATTTATATCTGCAGAACCTCGGTTCCTTCACTAATGGAGCAAGATATTGGACCTCCTCCCAAGATGATTTTTTTAATCAAAATGCTTGGTGTCAAAAAATGCTAAATAACACAGGATCAGTAAATTCAATTACAGAACTTAAAACCACTAATTTAAAGGTAAGACCGATAAGATGTTTTTAAAGAAATGCCTTCAAATTTTGATATTGCTGTTTTTGACTTTTATAAACTATTGGTCTCAAACATCAAATGTTCTTCTTCCCCAGAAGAGGTTTAGTACAGCCCCTTTAGAAACAACACGATTTAGTGATGGTTCATCTCTTGAAGTAGTTTTAGAATCCGATGGGAATTACCAAATTGAATGGAGTAACAATGTAAATAAACCACAAGTTCTTGTTACAAACAATGGAAGTTATTTATACAATTATAAGGCGATCAATGATTTAAGGAATATTTGTCCTTCTGGATTTAAAGTTATAGACTCCAGCGATTTGGTTGGAATTCCGCTTAAATCTTTTAACGATGTAAATTTGAGACCTAAGGATAATTATTCCACCGACTACCTAGTATTATCCCAATCTCAGGTATTATTAGATTATTCTGATTGTGAAAATTTTAATGATTTGAAAATTGAGTTTAGTCCTCTTTATTCAATTGGTCTGAAAGGATCACAGCGAACCTACCCAGGTAATGATAGCAAGTATATACCAATAGTCGGTTATGACAGGCGACTTAAAAACGGTCAATTTCTATCATCAGAAGTTTATAATTCAGGATTACAGGTAAGATGTATCGAAGATATAAATTACCCTGAACTTTTCAAAACTAGTGTTTTTAAATATCAAGAGTTGCGACATCAAAACTATCTTGATATGGCTCAATCTGTAAAATTATCACTTCAAAATCAACCTA
>JACCDQ012084506.1_pt1 | contig 11809 bp, 15 predicted proteins | sample 7446031 | NCBI WGS metagenome assembly JACCDQ01 (sample SAMN15323442, study PRJNA562643) | freshwater metagenome | isolation source: river surface water | place: USA:Blue River Watershed | collected 2017-08-17
ATTTTCATTAATTAATATCCCACAATCGCATAAAACAAATCTTACCATATTATACTATAATAAGACATTTATCCATTTATATTTTTTATATAAACTATCGTGTTGTAAATAAATTATGATAGTAGCAGCTATCATCATTTAATTTCATTATAACGCTTCTTCAAAACTTCAATTATTTGTTGTTGTAATTTATATTTATCAGCAGCTTTATCAATTTTAAATTGTGTTCTTTTAACTTTTTTAGTAGCAACTTCTTTTGATTTTCCATTATATCTAATGTATATTGTCCGTAATGGTCTTGAACAAAATTTGCATTCGTGTTTACTGTATCTTTCACAGTAAACACATTTGTATAGTCTCAACAATGATTCTTTAATTTCATTATCATTATCTGCATAAGCAGTTATCTGTGGATCATCTTTAGCTTCTTCAAGTTCATCATTACTAATATCATTACAAGTCATATCACAACATGTACATTTACCAAATACTAGTCTCTCCATCGTCTTAATATCACTTGTAATATCATTACCTAAATATTCTTGAAGACCCATCATCTTTTTTCTTAATAAAATTCTATCAGCACCCAATTCTTTTAACTTAGCATACGCTTCATCAAGAGAAGGTAAATTCTCTAATGGTGTTTCTAAAATCTTATTAACTTTCTCATGATTCTTAAATATGACTTCAGCTTTTTTCTTATCTTGAAATCTTTTTGAGAAGTACTGTTGCTTTTTTGGATTATGGTCACAACAATATACTGCTCTACAAGTCTTTTGACATTTCTTTCCTTTGTTAGGTCCTTGTCTGTAAACATACTTACAAGTCTTTTTAACACTCTTTGATGCCATTCTTATTATAATCAAGTGTAATTCACTTATTTCTATATTAAAAAAAAAAATAAATGGAATTAGTGAAAAATATTTTAATTAATTTACTGATACTAATAATAAGTGAATTATAAAATTGAATAAGGTAACTATCGATTTTTTACTACACTTGTTTAATTATGGTAAAAAAGGATAAGCTGCTGATTGAATACAATCAAGTGAATTATTTTTCAATTATTTTTTATTTTTATAAAATTCCCTATTAAATTATTATTATTTTTAGAATGCTTTTTAAATTATTATTTTTTGATTTCATTTAATTCACTTGATATATTTATTGTATACTATTACTATTTTTTGATTTTTACTAAGTTAATTTATTTTTTAATAGGATATATCTACCACTTTTTCATCTTCACTTGATTTATTTAATTGATTATTTCGCCTTATATTATTATTTTTGATGATTATTTATTTTTAGTGATAGGCAACAATATTATTTACTATGTTTATTATGTTTAAAATGATAAAATAAATTTATTACTATGAATATATAATGGAATTGAGTAACCTACAATTAGTTAATGAGAATTTGACAGAATTTGATTATGTTTGTCTTTATCTTGAAAGAATGAATGAAGACGATTTAGTTAAGTTAGAAGAATCAATTGCTGATCAAAGGTTAATGAACAAATTGAAAGAATCAAAGAAAAATAAATTACAACAAGAATTAAAAAATGATCGTATAAAAATGAGAGAATTATTAAAAGAAGAAAAAGCTATCTTAAGAAAAGAAATGAAGGATGAAATTTTAAAAACTTCTCATAAAGAATTATATGACTTTGATGATGAAGATGATGAAAAAGAGGAAGAGATTGTCGCAAAAACTAAAAAATTATCTAACTCTATTAAAGGAAAAAATAATAAACAGTCTAAAAAATAAATATTAATATATTATTTTATCATTAAAATAATATATGAGCGAAAGTATTTCTAAAGGATTTGATAGAAATATTGATTATGAAACTACTAAAAATAAATTAATTGAAGAGTTTAATAGAATTAAAAATATTAATGAAACAAATTTATATTATGATAAATGCAATAAAAATAAATTGATTTATTTAACCATCTCAATGATTCAATTGAGAAATGGATCAAGAATATCTGAGGCTTGCTCAGCCTTTAAAAAATTTATTGAAATGAATAAATTTGACAATCGTGTCACAGTTAAAATAGCAAAATCTGAAGGATTAAAATATAATAGAGCAAAAAAGGAAAAAGTTATGATGAAAGCAAGATTCCGTGAGATAACTTTTCCAAAATGGATTGATACTGAAGTAATAACAAATTTAAAATCTTCTCATACAGATTTTATTAATGATGATAGATTAAAAAAAAGAGTCCTTGATTATTTATTGAATAATTTTAAATTTAATACACATTCATTAAGATATGCTTTTATAAATCATATGCTTATGGTTAAAAATACACCTATGAACATTGTCAGTAAATTTGTTGGACATACAACTGTTAATCAACTTGTAACATATACTCAAAACAAACATCTTGATGCAATTTTTGATGACAATATGTAAATTGATATAAAATAATATTATTTAAATGTATAAATGCATATGTCTGAATATACACCTAAAAATAAAGCATTAGAAAATGCAAAAGAAACTTATTTAAAAAATAATGGTTTTGAGGAGATAGAGGTTGACGATATTGATAATAACATGGGTCATATTGCTTTTATGAAAGTAAATAATGAATTTTGCACTGGTGGTTATTACATTAAATCTGATAATAATAATATTTTTTGGAAGATTGGTGAGACTGAATATAAAACTCCATTTAGCGATATTAAAAGATTATTTACAAGAAGTCCATTAAGATTATTAAATAGAAAGCGTGGAGAAACAAATTTCCCTGTTAAACTTGGAGGAATAACAATTTTTCATGCCAAAGATAATTTTGATAAAACAAGATTCAAAGAAACAAAACGATATAAGAGGCTAAGAGAATGGTATCAAAAAAATAAAATTGCAAATAATCTATAAGCCATATAAAAGTATATTAATGAATATAATTAAACGGATAATGGGAAAAATAAAACAGGTTCAAAAAGAAAAAAAAATCAAGAAAAAAATAAAAGAGGATAAAGAGAAACAGAAGAGAATTAAATTATTTTCTGAAGAATATTTGTGGAAAATAAGTTGTGATAAATCATTTAGATAATTGATAATTAATTAAATGATTTAATCTCCTAATATTAATTTTTGTATTTTATTATTTATATTTTGATGTGCTTTATGAAATTGACTTTTTCTATGATTTGAAATATTTGATCTTGTATAGTTACGACCACAAATTTTACATTTAATTATATCTCCCCAAAAATATCCTTCTTTGTCGTCATTTTCATTAAATTTTACATATGCTTTTCTTATTGGCTTTTTTGCTTCTGTCCAGATATCTAAATCTTGATCAGCAAATGAAATTGGTTCCTTTATTCTGTTTTTAAATTCAGATATTTCCATCTTATAATACTAATATTTAAAAAGGTAATATCTTATTTTTTTATCACTATATAATATAATGTTTACTTTTAGTCAAGGGAGACCTATTGCTAAGATAATCGGTGGAAGCTTAAACAATAAAATTCTAAGCATAAAAACAGAAGATTCCAAATGTTGTCCTAAATGTAATGAAAGATGCTTAAAACGGAGATGTTGTAAAAATTGTTGTCTTCATAAATCATTAGACTATGATAGCGATGAGGATGACTATGATGATGAAATCGTTAATGGTAGAATTCTTGAGCTTGATGATGGCCATATTATTCAAATACCAAATATTGAAACTAGAGAAGTTGCTTACATTGCTGGACCATCAGGATCAGGTAAATCAACATATGCAGCTGAATATGCGGCATATCTTAAAAAAATCTTTCCTGAAAAGGATTTATTTGTCTTTTCAAGAAAAGATCATGATGAACCTCTTGATAAATTAAAACCAATAAGAATTAAAATTGATGATTCGTTAGTTGAAAGCCCAATTGATTTAACACAAGAATTAAGTGATGGTGCTATCGTTGTGTTTGATGATGTTAATACAATTTTAGATGATAAACAAAAAAAAGCAGTAGATAAATTAATGTCAGATATAATGGAAGTTGGAAGATCATACGGTATTTATATTATCATAACAAATCATTTAGTGATTCCATCAGAAAAAAAAGTCGCTAGAACCATTATGAATGAGTTACATACGTTAACAATATTTCCAAAATCTGGATCTGCTCAACAAATAAGATATGCATTGAAAACCTATTTTGGGTTAAACAATAAGCAAGTTGATATAATACTTAAATTACCAAGTAGATGGGTTACCATCTCAAAAAGTTATCCTATGTATGTATTATTTGAAAAAGGTGCTTTTATCTTATAATATTATATAATAAGTCTGTATAATACTATGAGCATAGCAAATTTAAAAAATGTTAAAATGGCAGAGGAAATATTCGCGAACACATATGATACTATGTGGATGCAAATGTGGGATGATTTATATCCTACACTGCCAAAAGGTCCGCAAGGCAATACTGGTATTCAAGGAAATCAAGGAGTTACAGGATCACAAGGTTCAACTGGAAGTCAAGGTAATCAAGGTAATCAGGGAAGTACAGGAAGTCAGGGTGTTACAGGATCACAAGGTTCAACTGGAAGTCAAGGTAATCAAGGTAATCAGGGAAGTACAGGAAGTCAAGGAGCTATAGGATCACAAGGCCCGACAGGAAGTCAAGGTAATCAAGGAGTTATAGGATCACAAGGCGATCAAGGAAATCAAGGTAGTCAAGGAAATCAAGGTAGTCAAGGAGTTACGGGACGTCAGGGAGCACAAGGTCCAACTGGAAATCAAGGTAGTCAAGGAGTTATAGGATCACAAGGTAGTCAAGGTCCAATAGGGAGTCAAGGCCCAACTGGTAGCCAAGGTAGCCAAGGCAGTCAAGGTAATACAGGAGCACAAGGCCCTCAAGGTAGTTTAAATCCGATATATTTATCAACTGGAAGTGGTGGCTCAATAATACAAAGTGGATTAATATATTGGATAGGTAATGCCACAACTGTGAGCGGTATTGCGACATTTAATGTTACAATTGATGGGACTTCAACTGGTGCGCCGATATTCACAAATTTATCAGGAGCATTTATGTTAACATCAGGACAGTTAAATACTACTTCTTTATCAACTATGCCATTTTCTAGTATCAAGGAAGTATTAAATAATAGGCAGGTTATAGTTAATGCATTGTCTTCAGCTACAATATTAATTGGTGGTCAAGGCTTACAACCGGCACCAGGAGGATCTGGAATCAGATTACTTATAATAGGGAAATAATATCTAAACTATAATTATTATGTCAATTGCAAATTTATTAGTTCCGAATGATTATACAATTTATTCTAATGGTTTAATTTTTACCAATTCTGAAGGTATTGAATCTAATTTAGATTCTTATGAAGAATATTTAACCCCAGAATTTGATTGGGTTAATGGCTCAACAATATATTATAGTCTTGCAACGATGAAAGTAGTTAAAGTTGGAAACATAGTAAATGTTGTTTTACCATTAGATTTGATAACAGTTAATATAACTGGTGTTAATAATATTGTAAATTCAATTGCTTTGCCAGAAAGATTTAGACCCACAACAGCTATTACAACTGCTATTAGAACAAGAAGTAATGGAACTGCACAAATCGGATATGCAAGAATTCAACCAACTGGTTTAATTCAAATATTTGCAAGTTTAACTGATGCTAATTTTGGTGGAGCTAATTCAGGATTTTATGCCACAAGTTTAAATTGGAATATAAATTAATATCATTTAATTTTATACATGAGCATCGCTAATATAATAGAACTAAATGAGTATCCAATTCATGTTGGTGAAATTTATATAGGTATTGATGAATCCATTAACACATATGAAAGTACCATACAAGATACTACTTTGACAAATGGTAATAGACTATTCTATCGGGCTACATTTAGCTGGACTAAGATTGGAAAAATGGTGTTTTTTACATTGAAAGGTGATTATACTAATAGGCCATTAGTTAGTGTTCAAGATATTGTTATTGATAATAGCTTACCAATTGAAATTAGGCCGCCTACACGATTATTTATTTCTTATATGAGCAATAATAATGGTGTTAATAATTTCGGTATTGCACAGGTAACACAGACTGCTATTTGGCTTAAACCTAATGTATCATTTGGCTTTTGGAATACTAGGGGAGGTCCATATGGTTTTACATTAGTATGGAATATATTGTAATATTAAAAATCTAGTATTATAATATACTATGTCTATTGCAAATCTTTTAGTTCCTAATGAATATAATATATATGCTCAATCAATAACTACTGAAGGAGGTGAGACGCTCGGTGGTTCATTAAGATTAATAGGAGCACAAAATCAAATAATAATTGCTCCCGGAGATTCTAATAATGAATATATTTTTAATGCACAAATATCACCAGCTGATGTAAGAAGAATCGATATTGTAGATAATTTATCACCTGTATCAAATTTACTTACAAATATTATAAATACAGGATTTGATCAAACCGCAGCTAGACCTCCTTTAGTATCAAGTCCACAACCATTCATGATTAGAGCAGTTTCAAGTGCTGGTTTTGCACAAGATAATGGATTTATTAGACTAGCAGCGGGTGGTGGAACAAATCCTACCACGACACAATCAGCTATTGATATTTCTGGAGCGTCAGATGATACTGATATGAATCGTAATATTGTTTTTTGGACAGGCGGGGTACAAAGGGCTCGTATTGGTAACAATGGCTTAGTACTTAATAATACAATTACTGGATATGTTCCCACACCACTAAACTATTTTGAAGAATATATCGGGAATGCTGTCTATACTGGTGCTGTCAGTACAACAGTGACTAATGGCCTCAGAATTCAAAGAATAGGTACTACTGTCCATGTATCAATAACATCATTTGCACCAATTGCTGCGGCTAATTCAGCGCAAATAAATGTAGCATTACCAACACGTTTTGTTCCAACAACTGCGATAAATCAAGAAACAGTTGTTAGTGTTCAAACTGCAGCAGCCACTTATGCTGCAGCAATAGTTACAGTTGATAATACTGGTTTTGCAATATTTTCTTCAAATTTGTCTGGAAATGCATTTACCTCTGGACAAGTCGTTGCTGTCGGATCATCAACAGGAACTAATAGTGTAAATTTTAGTTACAAGATTTTTTAAATATCATATATTATTATAAATCATGTCTATTGCAAATTTATTAGTACCAAACGATTATGATATATATATTAATTCTTTAGAAATCGGTAATTCTAATTCTTCTTTAAATTATTTTGAAGAATATAATGGTGATGCAGTATTCAGTGGAGCACAAAATTCAACAATTTTTAATGGCTTACATATTCAAAGAGTAGGAGATGTAGTACATCTCGTTGTTACATCTAATTCTTCGGTTATGCAATTTAATGATGTTTTAAGACTTGCAATACCTGAACAATTTATTCCTACACGTCCTGCACCTAGATCTGTAGTTTATACGAATAGAAGTGGAACTTTAAGTCCTTTATCAATAAATTTCACTCCAGCAGTTGCGATAGTTAATTCAGATGGATTTATGACATTTTATAATGGCTTAGATACTTCCGTAGGTAATTTTATTGCATCACAGGTAGGAGGTCCTGCTTATGATGTTTCAATAACATATCATATTAATTAATTGTTATCTAATATTATATTTATGGATACAATATTAGATAAATATAAAAGTAAACCATTGAGTAATATTGATATTGAACAAATACTTGATGGAAAAACCAATATTATTTTATATCCTGATCTTTATAAATACCAGAGTCTAGATGAAATTCTTGATCCTTATGAAGCATGTATAATTTTGTACCAAACAAAAAAAGATTTTTGTCATTGGTGCTGTATTACAAAGAGAAATAATAACTTGATAGAATTTTTTGACCCTTATGGAACTTTTGTGGATGACCAACTAAAATTTATTCCAGAAAATTTTAGGAAACAGAGTAAACAAGATTATCCACATTTAACTTGGTTGCTATATAATTCACCATATCAAATTAGTTACAATGAAATAAGATTTCAAAAATTAAATCAAAGTATACAAACTTGTGGAAGGTGGTGTGTTTTTAGAATCATATGTAAAGACATGGATCTATATGATTTTCAAAAGATGATAAAACAACTAACAAAAAAATTAAATCTGACAAATGATGAACTTATTACTCTTGTTACATATTGGAAAGTTTAAATATATTCTTATTTTAGTATATAAATGTCGAATATTGTAACTTATTACAAAGAAAATGATAATTTTTATTTAAACGTCCAATTCCAACATACACCACCTATTTATGATAATGTTAATGCAACACCAACAATAACAATAAATGAGCAAGCTGAGCAACTCAAATATAATGTAAATAAAAGTATGCCTATTTTAGACAGATGTAGCGATTACTATTGTTCAGTAATTAGATTCGATATTCCGATGAATTATGTACCATTATATATCATGCCTATTATTCCAAACCAAATTGATTCTGATAAGACACCGTTTATTTTAGGAATAAGATATGCAGGTGTAAACTATTCATTCAATCTTGAATATTTGCCATCAAATAATTTACCAATTCCAAGTCAAAATCAGCCCTATCAAGTAGTAACTCCATATTATTATGTATATTCATATGATGTGCTTATTAAAATGTTAAATGGGACACTAATAGTCTTACTAGATACGATTATTGATCCTGTTGAAAACGAAAGTTTAAGACAGTTATTAATTAATAATAATATTAATAGACCGTATTTTGATTATGATCCAACGACACAACTCATAAGTCTATATGTTCCACGTCAATTTATTACAACGACAGCACCATTTAGTGATAGACCGGAGATATTTATCAATGAATTATTACAAAATTATATTTTCTCATTTGATTTTTCGTTTGTAGGACATAATCAACCAGCAGGACGTGATTACACATTTAATTTTGACGATCCTAGAGATATTAATGCATATATACCATATGGATTCCAAGTTCCGGTTGTTGGCCCTGGCGAAGAATTACCCTTACCACAATACTATCAATTTTCTCAAGAATATCCAACAGTAGGTAGATGGACTTCATTAAGAAAAATCATTCTTGCAACTTCAAGTATTCCTATTAATAAGGAATATATAACACCAGCAAATAATTCAGACGTTAATGCTTCATTCCCTATCTTAGCTGATTTTGTTCCAAATATTGAAAGAGGAGGTGAAACAAGGAGTGTTGCTTATTATGTTCCATCGGCGCAATATAAATTAATTGATTTGGTTTCAGATCAGCCTTTATATAAGATTGATATTAATATTTATTGGGAAGATACTAGAGGCAATCTTTACCCTATAGAAATAACTTCTTTACAACAGGCTTCAGTTAAATTAGGTTTCTTCAGGAAAACACTATACAAAGAAGCAAATATAATACATAATAGAACATAAAAATAATTGATATAATATTTTTCTTATGTTATAATATAATATTCAATTATGTCTTTATCATATCAAAGATTAGATCCGGTTTTAGTAAAAGATCCTGTTACAATTCTCAATAATAAAAGAGAATATGCCGTTTTAAAATCTGGATCACAAGCTACATATAAGCAATTTACAACAACTTCTGTTTCTAATTCATCGATTCAATTTTCATGCCCTCCACCATCAGGAGGAATTATTGTTGACAGAAAAGTTTATTTTTTGCTTCCAGTAAGACTTACAATTACTGGAACAGTTCCGGTTGGTGAAAGTTTATTAAAAGCTGGAACTGATGCTCCAAGAGAGTTACCAATTTCTTCCTCCATTGATACTATACAGGTAACAATTAACAATCAATCTGTGTCAATGAATATGGCCGATATTATCCATCCATTACATCGATTTAATACTGATGAAGAATTGGATATGCTAGATTATTCATTAACACCATCATATCCAGATCAATCCCAATCTTATTCACAATTATTTGGTTCAAATAGAAATCCATTATCATTCTATGGTGATTCTGTTGATAAATCTATGATGGGGAGAGGAGGGTTCCCATTTAACATCGTCTCTAATCCAGTCAACGGAGGAGTTGGACCTGCAACCTTAACTGCAGTTGTTGATGCAGTATTTTGTGAACCGATTTTCTTATCTCCGTTTTATTGGGGACATGCAAATGAATCTGGTTTTTATAATGTAAACACTATGGATTTTAATATTACATTCTTAGGTAATGCAGGTAATAGAATGTGGTCTCATGATGCCATATCATCAGGCACAACTATTACAAGTGTAAGCGCTCAATTCTCTAATTTTGGTACATCACCTGCGCCATTCACATATGGTAATAATCAAAATCAACCATTACTATTATTCAAATATATTACACCATTAGAAACTGAAAAATTACCATTTAATCAACCAATTACTTATCCATATTTTGACATACAAAGGTATCCAACAGATGGTCCTTCAATACCGGCTACAGGTGATAATACATGGAATTTTGTATCAAATAACATCCAATTAAATTCAATTCCAAGACGTATGTATGTGTTCATAAGAGAAAGAAATCAAGATTTATATAATACATGTCAAAATCCCGATTCATATTTTTCAATTGAAAATGTTTCTATCCAATTCCAAAATAAAAATGGTTTACTATCAAGCGCAAATAAAAGACAACTTTATGAAATGGCCGTTAAAAATCATTGTAATATGAGTTGGTCTCAATGGTCAGGCGAATATGTGTACGATACTGGCGTTATTTCTTCTGGCGCAGGTCCATTTGCTGTTTCTACAAATAAAATTGCAGGTGTAGGCTCAATTTTATGTATTGAATTTGCAACTGATATTGGATTAAATGATATTGAAGCGCCAGGTAAATTAGGTCAATATATGTTACAAATAAATGGTTTAGCAACTAATGTTTCAGGTAGAGATATAACTCCAACAATGTATATTGTTGTTGTTGCTGAAGGTACTTTTACTGTTGAAGGTATTGGAAAAGCTTCAACTAATATTGGTGTTATTACTTCTCAAGATATTTTAGACGCTTCAGCTTCGCCATGGGTTGATTACAATGATGTTCAAGCTGTTAATGGAGGTAATTTTCTTTCAGGTTTGAAATCATTCGGTAAAGATTTATGGAAATATGCTAAAGATAATAGATTGATATCACAAGGTTTGAGTGCAATCCCAAATCCTTATACTCAAATGGCAGCACCAGTGGCTAGAGCCTTTGGATTAGGTAATGATCCTTATGAAGCTGGTGTAATGGTTGGAGGTGTTCCAGTTGCTGGAGCTCGAAAAAAAACTAAAGGTGGTGCTCTAGTTAGTTCAAGATCTTTACGTGATCGATTATAAATGAATGCTTAATATAATTTAAAATCTTATTTACATTATATTAAATGTCTTATGAAACTATTAATCCTTATAAAAATCTCACGCCATATTTACAAAATAGGCCATTAGAAAGTTATACAGATAAGATAAAAAAAGAAATTTATCTTATTTCACTTACCAAAGATGAAGCGTATCCTTTTGGTTCTGCTGTTCAAAGAATACAAAAATATCCAGGTGATTTAGATTTAAGAGAAGTATTTTTAGGATATGATATTAGTAAAGAAAAAATTGGTAAACAAGTAGCAACAAGATTAAAAAGAATAGTTATGAATATTAAAAAAGAGAAACTACATTATTTCTCTGAAGTTAAAGCAGGTTTTGATCCCAGATATGATATAAATATTGGTAATATGCAGAATGGTATTTATACTCCAGATCCAAATTTAAGTAGAATTGTTAATAGATATTATGAAAAAGGATTATTA
>JACCDQ010267593.1_pt1 | contig 11808 bp, 9 predicted proteins | sample 7446031 | NCBI WGS metagenome assembly JACCDQ01 (sample SAMN15323442, study PRJNA562643) | freshwater metagenome | isolation source: river surface water | place: USA:Blue River Watershed | collected 2017-08-17
CTTATCGCGTTCACTTCCGTGAACCATCTTTCAACAATCTTCAATCAACATCTGCAATGAGCGAAGGTGGAATGGTTGCCGACATCATCGGTGCTGTTGCATCTATCGATCCTGTTATGGGAGGCGTGGACCGCTAATGACAACTCTTAATTTGGATGTCATGAACTCAATCGTGGCTCGTTACCCACGTAAGCGTTCTGCGATCATGCCGTTGTTGCACTACGTGCAGTCAGTATCTGGCTATGTCACTAACGAAGGCATTGAAACGATCTCATCAGTTCTCGAGATTGAGACTGCTGAAGTTTCTGCTGTTGCAACTTTCTATACACAGTACAAGCGCAAGCCAACCGGTGAATATCACATCGGTGTCTGCACAAATACTTTGTGCGCAATCATGGGTGGGGATCAGATTCTCGAGGCACTCAAAGAACATCTTGGTCTTGAAAATGATGGCGTAACCGATGATGGAAAAGTTTCAATCGAACATATCGAGTGCAACGCAGCCTGTGATTATGCGCCAGTTGTGATGGCTAACTGGGAGTTCTATGACAACCAGACTGTTGAATCAGCGAAGGCACTTGTTGATGGAGCTCGCGCAGGAAATCCCCCAGCACCAACTCGCGGACCTAGCCGCCTTGTGACATTTAAAGAAGCATCTGCAGTTCTTGCAGGTCTCGATGATGGACTTGCAGAAGAAGGTGTTCAAGCAGGTGCACCAACACTTCTTGGTCTCAAGCTCGCAAAGGAAGGCAAGTAATGTCGCTATTAACTCCCGTCCTTTCAGCACATTGGGATGAGAAGGATTCATTCACAATCGATGCATACAAGCGCAACGGTGGATACCAGGCAGCTCAAAAGGCACTTGGTATGGATCCTGATGCACTTATCCAACTTGTAAAAGATTCAGGACTTCGCGGTCGTGGTGGTGCAGGCTTCCCAACCGGAATGAAGTGGGGCTTTATCCCACAGGGCGATAACAAAGAGCACTACCTCGTTGTCAACGCTGATGAATCAGAGCCAGGCACTTGTAAAGACATGCCACTTTTGATGGCAAATCCACACGTTCTTGTAGAAGGCGTAATCATCGCTGCATATGCAATTCGTGCAAAGCATGCATTTATCTATATTCGCGGCGAAGTAACACACGTCGCTCGTCGACTTAATAAGGCAATTGCAGATGCCTACAAAGCTGGCTATCTCGGAAAGAATATTTTCGGAACCGGTCACGATGTTGATCTCGTTCTTCATATTGGTGCAGGTGCATATATCTGCGGTGAAGAGACAGCGCTCCTTGATTCACTTGAGGGCTTCCGTGGCCAACCACGTCTTCGTCCACCATTCCCCGCTATCGCTGGTCTCTACGCACGTCCAACTGTTGTGAACAATGTTGAGTCAATCTCAGCCGTTCCTGCAATCGTTGCTAACGGCGCAGAGTGGTACCAATCAATGGGTACAGAGAAATCAAAGGGTGCAACTCTTTACTCACTCTCTGGCCACGTTAATAACCCAGGACAGTTTGAAGCACCACTCGGAATCACACTTCGTCAGATCCTTGATCTTGCAGGTGGAGTTCGTAACGGGCATAAGTTGAAGTTCTGGACTCCAGGCGGATCATCAACTCCGATTTTCACAGATGAACATCTCGATGTTCCGCTTGATTATGAAGGCGTTGCCGCAGCAGGTTCCATGCTTGGCACAAAAGCACTTCAAATCTTTGATGAGACAACTTGCGTTGTCCGTGCAGTATTGCGTTGGACAGAGTTCTACAAGCACGAGTCATGTGGAAAGTGCACACCATGTCGCGAAGGCACATGGTGGTTAGTGCAGATTCTCCGTGATCTTGAAGAAGGAAAGGGAACAGAGGCAGATCTTCAGAAGCTTCTTGATCTCTGCGACAACATCATGGGCCGTTCATTCTGTGCTCTTGGTGATGGTGCGACTTCTTCAATCACATCATCGATCAAGTATTTCCGTGATGAGTACATCGCCCACGTCACTGGCGGCGGCTGTCCATTCGATGCATCAAAGTCAACACTCTTTGCGGAGGCTAAATAAATGACAACGGCTGAAGTAACACAGGTTGAAATGATCACCGTCGTCATTGATGGTTTTGAAGTTACCGTGCCAAAGGGCACGCTCATCATTCGCGCAGCAGAAAAGCTTGGTATTCAGATTCCTCGTTTCTGTGATCACCCACTTCTCGATCCAGTTGGTGCGTGTCGTCAGTGTCTCGTTGATGTTGAAATCAATGGCCGCGCATTCCCAAAGCCACAGGCATCATGCACGATCCCGGTCGAGCCAAATATGATTGTTAAAACTCAGCTCACATCACCAGTTGCGGATAAGGCGCAGAAGGGTGTGATGGAGCTTCTCCTTGGAAACCACCCACTCGATTGCCCAGTCTGTGACAAGGGTGGCGAGTGCCCATTGCAGAACCAAGCGATGAGCAACGGAAATGCAGAGTCACGTCTCACTGGTTACAAGCGCACATTTGAAAAGCCAATCAATATCTCTTCTCAGGTATTGCTCGATCGCGAACGTTGCGTCTTGTGTGCACGTTGTACTCGATTCTCAAACCAGATTGCTTCAGATCCGTTTATTACTCTCAACCACCGCGGTGCGTTGCAGCAGGTTGGTATCTACGAGAACGATCCATTTAACTCATACTTCTCAGGTAACACTGTGCAGATCTGCCCAGTAGGCGCTCTGACAGGTGCTTCATACCGATTCCGCGCACGTCCATTCGACTTGGTATCAACTCCATCTGCATGCGAGCACTGTGCATCAGGTTGCGATATGCGTACCGATGTTCGTCGCGGCAAGACACTTCGTCGCCTTGCTGGAGATGATGCAGCAGTTAACGAAGAGTGGAACTGCGACAAGGGTCGATGGGCATTCAAATACGTCACATCGACTAACCGACTTTCACAGCCGCTCGTCCGTAATGCAGAAGGCATTCTCGTAGAAGCATCATGGCCAGAGGCACTTGCAGCAGCTGCTGCAGGGCTTAAGGGAAAGCGCGCAGCAGTTCTTACTGGTGGTCGCGTTACAACTGAAGATGCATATGGATATTCAAAGTTTGCTCGCATCGCGCTGAAGACAAACGATATTGATTTCCGTGCTCGCGTCTCAGGTGCTGAAGAAGGCGACTTCCTCGCAGCTAAGGTTGCTGGCAACTTCGATGTTCACTACAGCGATATCGATTCTGCCGATCACGTTCTTCTCGTAGCTTTCGAACCAGAAGAAGAGTCACCAATCGTCTTCTTGCGCATTAATAAGAACTTTAAGAAACGCGGCATCAAGGTCACATCCATTGCATCCAAGGGTTCAATTGCAATGGATAAGTTGAAGGCTGATTTCATCAAGGTTGCCCCTGGCGCTGAAGCTGCTGCTGTTGCATCAGTAGCATTGACAGCAAAGTCAGTCATCCTTCTGGGAGAGCGCGCATCAGAATCTGCAGGACTTATCTCTGCAGCGCTCGCGCTTGCTGAAAAGTCAGGCGCAAAGCTTGCTTGGATTCCACGTCGCGCAGGCGAGCGTGGAGCACTTGAGGCAGGCGCATTCCCAACACTTCTTCCAGGTGGGCGTCCAGTTGCAGATTCAGCAGCTCGCGTTGATATTGCTGCTGCATGGGGCATTGACTCATTGCCAGCAGAACCAGGCCGCACAACTCATCAGATTATCGAAGCACTCGGAAATGGCCAGCTCGATGCTGTTGTCGTTGGTGGCGTAGATGCACACGACATGTTGCACAGCCGCACAATGCTCGATGTTTTGAAGAAGACTTTCGTAGTCTCTCTTGAAATTGCAGAGTCAACAATTACTGAAGTTGCAGATGTGGTTCTTCCAGTTGCTGCAGTGACAGAGAAGTCAGGTTCGTTCCTTAACTGGGAAGGTCGCGCACGAGCATTCGATGCTGCGGTTGCTGACTCTCTCAACCGCAGTGATGTTCGCATCCTCTCAGCACTCGCTGATGCAATGGGCGAATCAATCATGCTTGGAACAGTTTCTGCAGCAGCTCGCGAGATTGCACAGCTGGGTAAGTGGGATGGCGCTCGTGCTCCATTCGTACCAGTTGCTGCAGGTAGCGCACCAGCTGCAGCAGGAGATCAAGCAGTACTTACTTCATGGCGTCGCTTGCTCGATATGGGCTCAATGCAGCGCGGTGAAGATAACTTGGCTGGTACTCGTCGCCCAACAGTTGCTGTCATCTCTGAAAAGCGTGCATCTGCTGCAGGTGTTGTAACTGGAGATCAAGTACGCATCTCTAATGCACATGGTTCCATCACACTCCCAGTCCTCGTTGAAGATATTCACGATGACGCTGTGTGGATTCCACGTAATTCATTTGGTTCTCAGGCACTGACCGCTCTCGATGCGGTTCACGGCGAACTAGTAACGGTGGTGAAGGCATGACTACAGCACAGCTTCTCGGACAAGATCCAGGATGGCTTATTGCAGTAAAGGCAGTACTTGTCTTTGCTATCTGCGTCGTCTCAACCCTGATGGCTGTCTGGACCGAGCGCCGCGTCCTTGCAAAGATGCAGCAGCGCACCGGCCCTAACCGCGTTGGTCCCTTTGGCCTTCTTCAATCACTCTCCGATGGAGTCAAGCTAGCTCTCAAAGAAGACATCATTCCCGCAGCTGCGGACAAAGTCGTATTTATCGCAGCGCCAATTATTGCTGCAGCGATGTGCTTTATGTCTTTTGCCGTAATTCCAATGACAGGCGTTGTTAATCTCTTTGGACATACAACAGCTATGCAGCTGACAGATCTTCCAGTTGGTGTGCTCTACATCTTGGCTGTGACATCAATTGGTGTTTACGGCGTAGTGCTCGCTGGTTGGTCTTCAGGATCTACTTACCCACTACTAGGTGGATTGCGTTCAAGCGCTCAAGTTATTTCTTATGAAGTAGCTATGGGTCTCTCACTCGTTGCAGTCTTTATCTATGCAGGTTCAATGTCGACATCAGATATCGTCGCTTCTCAGCATGGACACATCTGGAATGCAGTAGTTCTCTTCCCATCATTTGTTATCTATGTGATTTCAATGGTCGGTGAAACTAACCGCGCACCTTTCGACTTAGCTGAAGCTGAAGGCGAGCTCGTCGGTGGCTTCCACACCGAGTACTCATCACTGAAGTTTGCGCTCTTCTTCTTGGCTGAATACGTGAACATCATCGCAGTATCAGCACTTGCCACAACTCTCTTCCTCGGCGGCTACCACGCATTCCCAGGACTCGGCTTTACTGAGAGCTGGCTCGGCGGTTGGTTCGTTATTGTCTGGTTCTTCCTCAAGGTGAATATCTTCTTCTTCATCTTTATGTGGCTCCGTGCATCACTTCCACGCCTTCGCTATGACCAATTTATGAAGTTCGGCTGGAAAGTACTTATCCCAGCTTCACTTCTATGGATCATGATTGTTGCCTCCCTTCGAGTGATTCAGCAGAACGGTGCATCTCGCACAGTGGCATTGGCATTTGCACTCGGAATCGTTGTTATCGTCATGGCGATCTCTTCACTCTTCGAAAAGAGCAAGAACGAGTCCCGCAAGCCACTTCCAGCGGGCGAAGCTCCAGATTTCCCACTGCCACAACTTCCAGGCGTTTCCTCTTTCAGCGCTTCAACTCAGTCACATACTTCAGGAGGCACCAATGAGTAATTCATTAGAACCAAAGAAGTCAGGTGCTGCGAAAGACATCAATGATGTCTCTTTCGTTGAAGTTGAACAGCCAGGACCAGCATCACTTGCGAAGCAGTCACTTGGTTTCTGGGTCACCTTCAAGTCAATGTTTAAGAAGAACCTCACAGTTCAATATCCAGATGTAAAGGCTCCGACAGAACCACGTTTCCACGGCCGCCATCAACTCAACCGCCACCCAGATGGTCTTGAGAAGTGCATCGGTTGCGAACTCTGCGCGTGGGCATGTCCTGCAGATGCGATTTACGTCGAAGGTGGAAATAACACACCAGGCAATCAAGTCTCACCAGGAGAGCGCCATGGCGCGGTCTATCAAATCAATTACCTTCGCTGCATCTTCTGCGGTCTCTGTGTTGAAGCATGTCCAACTCGTGCACTCACAATGACAAATGAATACGAACTTGCAGATAGTTCTCGCGAGAAGTTAATTTTCGAAAAGGAAGATCTCCTTGCACCACTACGTGCAGGAATGGTGATGCCACCACATCCAATGTATCCAGGAATGGATGAGAACAATTATTACCGCGGCGAAGTAAAGGCTGCAGACCCATCACAAGGCCCAATCCTTGGAAGCGCGGGGGAGGCAAAGTAATGATTATCCAGACTCCAGAAGCAGTGATGTTCTGGATCCTCGCTCCAATCGCTGTTCTTTCAGCTCTTGGAATGTTGCTTGTAAAGAAAGCAGTTCACTCTGCTCTCTTGCTTGCTTGGGTCATGATCACGCTAGCTATCTTCTACATCGCACAAGATGCACTCTTCCTTGGAATCGTTCAGATTGTTGTCTATACAGGCGCAGTCATGATGCTCTTCCTCTTTATCTTGATGCTCGTCGGTGTTGATTCATCTGACTCTCTGAAAGAGACAATCAAAGGACTTCGTCCAATCGCTATCACTGCAGCTATCGGCTTTGGTGGTTTGATGGTTTCACTGATTGGTCGCGCAACTCTTGGTCACAGCGCCGTGGGTCTCGCTCAAGCGAATGCAGATGGAAATGTTCAAGGATTAGCTCGCCTACTTTTCTCAGATTACGTCTGGCCATTTGAAGTTGTTTCAGCACTTCTAATTACAGCAGCCCTTGGTGCAATGGTGCTTGCGCATCACCAGCGCACAGTTGCTCGTCCAACTCAGCGCGAGAGCGCAATCGCACGTTTCCGCACAGGTTCACTTGCAAGCGCTGCTGGTCTTCCAGGTCCTGGCGTCTTCGCTCGTCACAACGCGGTCGATGTTCCTGCGCTACTTCCAGATGGGACACCTGCGCCAACGTCTATCTCTGCAACTTTGAAGGCTCGTGGCGACATGCTCGAGCCAGCTCAATTCCAGCTTGATGTTGTGGATACAACAGTCGTGGAGGAGAAGTAATGAATCCATATAACTACCTCTACGTATCAGCGCTGCTCTTCACGATCGGAGCTATCGGCGTAGTTGTTCGTCGCAATGCAATCGTTGTTTTCATGTGCGTAGAGCTCATGCTCAACGCAGCAAACCTCGCATTTGTAACTTTTTCACGCATCAACGGCACATTGGATGGACAGGTCACCGCCTTCTTCACCATGGTTGTTGCTGCATGTGAAGTTGTAGTTGGTCTAGCCATCATCGTGACGATTTATCGCTCACGCCGATCAGCATCTGTTGACGATGCTAGTTTGTTGAAGCGATAACTATGAGCACTTCATCATCACTCGTTTACCTCATTGCCCTCCCTCTTGCAGGTGCAGCAGCGCTTCTCTTGGGCGGTCGCCGCACCGATAAGTGGGGACACTTCCTCGCTACAGCTATGTCAGCAAGCTCATTTGGCGTAGGTCTATACCAGCTTTCACAGATGCTCGGTCGTCCAACAGAAGAGCGCGCTGTGACACAGAAGCTCTTCTCATGGATTGCAGTCGGCGATTTCAATATCGATGCCGCTCTTCTTCTCGATCAGCTTTCAATCTGTTTCGTACTTCTCATTACAGGTGTCGGCACACTTATTCATATCTACTCCATCTCATACATGGAACATGATGAAAACCGCCGTCGCTTCTTTGCTTACCTCAACCTCTTTATCGCAGCGATGCTCTTGTTGGTTCTTGGTAACTCATACCTCAACCTCTACGTAGGCTGGGAGGGCGTGGGTCTTGCCTCATACCTCTTGATTGGTTTCTGGAACCAGAAGCCTGCATATGCAACAGCTTCTAAGAAGGCATTTGTCATGAACCGCGTGGGCGATATGGGTCTCTCATTTGCAATCATGATTGCATTTGCAACTCTTGGAACCACATCATTTGCAGGCGTTGAGGCAGCTTCACATCACGCATCTGAAGCTGCTCTGACAGCTATCGGAATCATGTTGGTTGTGGCGGCAGCTGGAAAGTCAGCACAGTTCCCATTGCAGGCATGGCTCGGCGATGCGATGGCTGGTCCAACTCCGGTTTCAGCTCTTATCCACGCAGCAACCATGGTTACTGCAGGTGTTTACCTCATCGTTCGCTCTAACTTCATCTTCGATGCAGCCCCAACAGCGCAGCTCGTAGTGGTTATCGTCGGTGCAATTACTTTGATCTTCGGTGCACTTATCGGTACCGCAAAAGATGACATCAAGAAGGCACTTGCTGCTTCAACCATGTCCCAGATTGGTTACATGATCTTGGCTGCTGGTCTTGGACCTGTGGGATATGCATTTGCAATCATGCACTTGCTGACACATGGATTCTTTAAAGCGAGCATGTTCTTGGGTGCAGGTTCTGTTATGCACGGTATGAACGATGAAGTAAATATGCGTAAGTTCGGAAACCTCCGCAAATTTATGCCTATTACATTTGTGACATTCGGACTCGGTTACCTCGCAATTATTGGTGTTCCACCATTTGCTGGTTTCTACTCTAAAGATTTGATTATTGAGACTGCATTTAATGCAGGGGGCGTGAAGGGAATCCTTCTCGGCGGAACAGCTCTTCTGGGTGCGGCAATCACAGCGTTCTATATGTCTCGCGTCATGATTCTTACCTTCACAAGCAAAGAGCGTTGGGACGATAACCAGCACCCACACGAATCACCAGCATTGATGTGGGTTCCAATTGCGATTCTCGCTATCGGATCGGTTGCATCAGGTTTCCTCTTTACTCGTGGAGATTCTCTCGTTAATTGGTTAACGCCTGTTTTTGGCGAACATGGCGAGCATCATGAAGCGCATTTCCTCGCTCCGATTGTCGTCTCAGGAATGGCACTCACGGCTGTTGCAATTGGAGTAGTGATTGCACTTCTTAAGTATCAGTTCGCAGAAGTTTCCAATGTTGCACCAGAAGATGTTTCCATCTTCACGCGTTTTGCGCGTAAGGACCTTGGCCAAGATGCATTTAACGAAGCAGTCTTTATGCGTCCAGGTCTGGCAATTACCGAGCTTGCAGAGCAGGTGGATGTCAGCGTGATTGATGGAGCAGTGCGAGGTGTAGGTCGTTTGGCTACAAACTCTGGCTCAATTCTTCGCAGAACACAGACAGGCTTTGCTCGCAGCTATGCAGCTTTCATTCTCATCGGCGCGATCGCTTTGATCGCCGGAATCTGGGTGGTCACACAATGAGTTCACTAGTCGTTCTCGGCCTACTGCCACTGCTAGGAGCCATCATTGTTGGCGTTCTGCCAAGCAATAACGTTCTTCGAGTAAAGCAGGCGGCGCTTGCTTCCACAATTCTCACTGCGATCTTTGGTATCTATCTTGCAACCAAGTTCGTTGCAAACGACACCGCACTACAGTTCGTTCAGAAGAACGAATGGATTCCATCTTTCGCAATCAATTTCTCAGTCGGAGTCGATGGCCTAGCCCTCGTACTGATTGTGATGTCAGTTGTTCTGACACCGATTGTCATCTTGGCCGGCTGGAATGAGTCTGAAGGCGGCCGTTGGTCTGCCAAGGTTTTTTACATTCTTATCCTCGTACTCGAAACAATGATGATTGGCGTTTTCGCTGCGACTGACGTCTTCTTGTTCTACGTCATCTTCGAGGCGATGTTGATTCCGGTCTACTTCCTTATTGGTGGATATGGTTCAGGCGAGCGTGCTGCAGCTGCTGTGAAGTTCTTGCTCTACAGCTTGTTCGGTGGTCTTTTGATGCTCGCATCGATCATCGGCATCTATGTGGTCTCAAGCAACGCTGGCTACGCAAGCTTTGATATCACCGAGCTTGCAGACCTTCACACAGTCATGAGCTCTACGACTCAGAACCTCTTGTTCCTCGGCTTCTTTATCGCCTTTGCGATCAAGGCTCCATTGTGGCCACTTCACACCTGGCTTCCAGATGCAGCCAAGGCAGGTACACCAGGTACCTCAGTTCTTCTGCTTGGTGTTCTCGACAAGGTCGGAACATTCGGAATGATCCGCTTCTGCATCACTATCTTCCCTGATGCAAGTAAGACATTCACACCCGTGATTATCGTGCTCTCAGTCATTTCAATTATCTACGGTGCATTCCTTGCTATTCGCGCCCGTGATTTGAAGCGTCTGATTGCCTACACATCGATCTCTCACTTCGGATTCATCACCATGGGAATCTTTGCGATGACAACACAGGGCCACTCAGGTGCGACCCTCTACATGTTTAACCATGGTTTCTCGACTGCGGCACTCTTTATCGTCGGCGGTTGGATGATTGCTCGCCGTGGATCATCGACCATCGCTGACTTCGGCGGCTTGCAGCGCGTGACACCTGTCATGGCATGGATGTTCTTCATCGCAGGTATGTCATCACTTGCGCTTCCTGGTCTCTCAAGCTTCGTCTCTGAGTTCTTGGTCTTGGTGGGTACATACACTCGCTATCCAGTAGCAGCAGTAATCGCGACTATCGGAATCGTTCTTGCAGCTCTCTACATCTTGATTCCAGTACAGCGCACTCTGCATGGACCTACTACTCCGGGCAACGAAACTCTTCCCGATCTCAACCTTCGCGAGAAGATTGCGATTGCTCCAGTAGTTGCTGTGATTGTCGCTTTCGGCTTCTATCCATCACCGCTACTTAACATCATTAATCCAGCATCTGCTCATGTACTTGAGGTTGCAGGATTTACCGATCCAGCTCCAACAGAGAATGCAGGTAAGTAAATGACATTTACAGCTCCCGTACTTGAGTATGCGCTCCTCGCGCCGATTCTCATCGTTCTCGCTGGTGCTCTCGCTGGAGTTCTCATCGAGGCATTTGTTCGTACAAGTGCACGTGCAACTGCCCAGCTCTTTGTAGCTGTTGCAACTATTGTGATGGCTCTCGCTCAGCTCGTTCGAGTCCGCAACGAGGCTTCAACAACAGCTGCGATGTCCTCACTTGTCTTCGATGGTGCTGGAGTTCTCTTCATGGGCACCATCTTGATCATCTCTTTGCTCTCACTCTTCTTGATTGCAGATCAGGATAACTTCACTGCAGCTGCAGCTGCAGTTCCAGGGTCTCTTGAAGAGCGTCAGGCTCATCAGGCAAGTGCCCGCACGACAGAGGTATTCCCACTGACACTTTTTGCAGTAGCAGGAATGCTCTTGTTCCCACTTGCAAGCGATTTGATTACTCTCTTTGTGGCACTTGAAATGCTCTCCTTGCCTCTCTATTTGATGGCAGGCCTTTCACGTTACCGCCGTCTGGCTTCGCAGGAAGCTGCTCTGAAGTACTTCCTTCTCGGAGCTTTCTCATCAGCATTCTTCCTCTTTGGTGCAGCTTTCCTCTATGGATATTCATCTTCTGTGACTTTTGCAGGCATTCAAGCGGCAGTTACCGGTGGAGCAGGCAACGATGTATTCCTCTTGATCGGAATCGCATTTATCTCAGTTGGTCTGCTCTTCAAGGTTGGCGCATTCCCATTCCATGCTTGGTCACCAGATGTTTATCAGGGTTCACCAACACCAGTTACAGCATTTATGGCTGCAGCGACAAAGGTTGCAGCATTTGGTGCAATCCTTCGTATCTTCTACGTTGCTTTTGCTAACGCAGAATGGCAATGGCGTCCAACGCTCATTCTTATCGCTATTGTGACAATGGTCTTTGGATCACTTGTTGCGATTGCACAGAAGGATGTCAAGCGTATGTTGGCGTACTCATCTATCGCTCACGCAGGTTTCTTGCTTGCAGGTGTTATTGCGTTGAGCAAGCAAGGTC
>JACCDQ010434628.1_pt1 | contig 11807 bp, 16 predicted proteins | sample 7446031 | NCBI WGS metagenome assembly JACCDQ01 (sample SAMN15323442, study PRJNA562643) | freshwater metagenome | isolation source: river surface water | place: USA:Blue River Watershed | collected 2017-08-17
AAACGTGTATCGTTTGCGTTTACTTTGTTTTGCTTCTACGACCGGGTAACCCCAATCCTAACGGGTTTCACATTCCCGTGCTGTCCACTTCCTTACTCCTTGCCCTGTCGAAACCTTGTCAGGCCCAATATAAAACATACTACACAATACAAAGACGGCAAAATTATATTTTCCGTTCCTCGGGCGGAGTAAAGGCTCGTTGCCCCGATTAAGTATTCTTTCCGATACTAGCCAAGAAATATGCTTTATGGTGGACCTGGCGGGAGTCGAACCCGCGTCCAGAACACATTTCAATCTGCTTCATACAGCAATAACTTGCTTAACAACACCTTTGTAACAAACGGGTATATACCACCACGGTTGCTTCTTAGGTTTCGCTAATGTATATTCCCATTCAGTTTGATTATGAGGACTAATCCAAGTGTTATGGAAGCCAATCCACGTTCTGCTTTTATGCCAACGTATCTTGCCGCCCCACCTAAACTTCATCCACACTACCCAAACCAAGCAGTTACACATATACATATATTTAACACTCAAACGCAGGTTTTGTCAACCTTATGAATACTCATATGGTGTACTAGGATGTCCATAATCCACTTTAATGGTGTCTCCTTTGATATTATCATAGTCCTGGTAATAGCTTTCGTTCGGTTGAAGTACTCTAAAATCCTTAGTGTACTTTAGTGCAGCCATTGTGGCCTGTCCTTTGTCCAAAAGATCGCAGATAATGAATGTACTAGAGCAAGCGCCGCGAATAGTTTTAAAGGCGCTGTGCTTATACTCGTTCTTTGCCAGTGCCTTATACAGGTCCGTAGCAGGGCGGAACATAATTCGGGTAATACCTAACTTTTGATTTCGTAAACGGAACTTGTCGTAGATAGTAAGTTCAGTGAGTGTAGCGTAGTTATCTTCGTCTATACGCAGTAGTGCGTTCTTAACTTTGATGCTACCTTTTGTGTGGCTATTGTTTGGTGTTTCCTTAGTACTCCAAGGAATTGAACAATCCACATGATTGACATATAATGTCTCCCCATGAAATTTTAAGACCCACATAGGAATGGTCTGATCCTCTAAGTGTTTTTTATTAAAATGGAACACTACGTCCTTACAAGCATATTCAATCTATTTCATTTTTATTTCCTTTAGTTAGTAGGGGGACTTTCACCCCCCTGTGTTTTTATTTATTAGAACGCATCCCAGTATGTGTAACCTTTGGCTTTCACTTTGGTAAGGATAAGGTTTACACCGTCCTTGTTAGTGAACACGTACTTGTTGCCGTTATCGTCAATCTTCTTCAACTCTGCAGGAGTGAATCGGATGCTTTCCCAATCCCAGCACTCGTCCTCAGTACCAGCATCTTCAACAACTTTGTAGCTGATGCTAACGGTCTTAGACAACGGGTTACCGTGCCACTCTTTCTCTTCCATGTTGGTGTCTTTGACTTCTTCGCCATTGATCATCAACTTCATGGTGTAGTTAGAGCTATCACCGTACTCGGGCTTAGTGTTAAGCATAGCCATTGCTTCTTGAGGAGTTTCACCGTAACGGTTCATTTCCTCAACCATTGCTTTAAGCATGTCAAAGTTAAACTGATCAAACGTGCCAGCAATGCCGACAATTTTGTCAATATGCTCTTTGGCATTAAGGTTGTCGTTGCAGTATTCACGAATGAACGCTTCTTCGAGACCCTTGTACTCCATAGAGTAGAAGATGCGACCTGGGCGGTTACGCATATGGCTGTTTACACGCCACTTGTCGTTACAAGTAAGTACAAACAACTTCTTAGTTGGGTACACACCGTCAAGCAAGGTAAGCATAGCTTCTTGCTCGTGTTCGTCGTAGACCTTTTCAAACTCATCGAACACAACAATCACTGGTTGCTCAATGCTTTGGATAAATGCGTTGAACGCATCGCCGCACCAGGGAGCATTAATAACGATTGTAGGAACATTTTGTTCGTAACCTTTAACAGAAAGCATCTTAGCAAGTAATGTCTTGCCAGAACCCTTTTCACCAGTAAGCATTACACCGGTGGTAGATGGGCGAGATTGGAAAGTATTAAGAATACGATCAGCACGACGATTAGTATCGCCGTAGATCTTTCCTTTAATCTCAAACTTGTCAATTGCTTCAAGGTACAACTGACCAGTCATTTCGTTTTTCTTAATAACATAGTTGCCAGCAGGAAGATGCTCGTGAAGATCAAGAGATTCTTTTTTGCTAACGGTATAGTTATTGCCTTGTTTGAGGAAGTAAGTCATTTGTGTCTTTCTCTGTAAATAATTTAAACAACAAATATAGTATATGATCAAACAAAGGACCGGTCAAGGTCCTTTGGGTTTATTTCTTAGCGTTTTGGCGAACTTGCTCAAAAGTAATTTCTTTTACGAGCTTGCCATCGCGGTAGACTTCTTCCAACATGTTAACAAATGGGCCAATACCCTTGTCAGTCCAACCAGTAGGTTGGTTAACAGCAGTTACCCATTCGCCACCACTCTTCCAAAGTTGGATGCGACCTGCTTTAGACTTCTTACCACTATCGGTAATTGGGTCTTTAACAACATCGCGTTCCTTGCCGTTTACAATAATGCTAGAACATTTCATCGCAAACTTTTGAGTATCGCGATCCAGTTGTTGCAACAACGCACCGCCCATACCAAACGCAATGTTATCGGCACTCCAACCATATGCTTGGAATCCACCAAGGATCATACGGATAGTGTGTTCGTTAACACCGTCACCTTGGATAAGACGAACGTTGTTAAGGACTTTGTATCCTTTAGCGTTAGTGGTGTAGCCAAACTTCTCACCTAAGATGGTAACCAGTTTGCGGCACACAATGTCGGGATCGCCGCTGTCAGGACGAATAACAATAGTAGCACCACTAGCAACCACTTGATCTTTGAGTTCGCCTCCCCAAAGATTACTAGCGGCATTATAAATGTCATAGCTGTCAGATACAACAGCAACGATACTGCCAGGCTTGGCGAATTGATTAAGCATATTTCTGTAAGCATCTACTTCACCATCACGGCCCCAGCTAGTAATTGTTGAGTGCTCGGCGGCAGGGATAGAAAAGCCGCTAATCCCAGCATCATAGTATTCGCGAGCATACAGAACACCAGAAATAGTATCACTGCCCATGAAGTTAATAAGGTGTGATGCACCTCCGATAGCCGCTGATTCCAGGCTAGAAACACCACGAGCACCGAAATCGTGCAACTTAAAGTCAATAAGGGAAGGGTCACCTGTTTTCTCCAAATAGTCTAAAATAACCTTGCGAATTGTCCAGCTCTGTGTTGCCACGGTAGTTGGATACCAAATAGCACGAAGCAAGGCGGTTTCGAGCCATGTAGTTAGCCAGAAGCATTCTGGGTCGGTGTTCTCGATTGTAGCAAGAACATTTTTAACAGGTACGACTGATCCCTCTGCCACGGCCCGAATAACAACTGGGAGGTATCCAGCGTGTTTGTCAAGAATGTATTGCCATCCTGCTCTATTGAAAGGCTCACCGTGTGCGGTAAGGATCTCGTCAGCAATATCGATGTCTGCCTGTGTGATCGGGTCGAGTAAGTACTCTTTAATGAACGCTTGGAGTCCGAAGAATATTGTGCGATCGTAACGTCCGCCTCGGGACTCAATGTAACTATATACATTTGTAGTACCTGCTGGGTATTGCTTGAACATGCTAACTTTGTAGCTGTCTGTGTTTAGAATAATATTTTTTGCGAGTTTCATGTTAATCTCCTTAACGTGTAAAGCCTTTGCGTCTATCGCTTAGGCACCTACGAAATGCTGTAGGATTTCGTAGTGGTCTTCATAGCAAACTGAACTATCCAGTTCACCAATAGGCACCCACCGAGCCTTTTCTGCATCATCTTGCCCTTTGACTTTTGGAAGTTCGCCATCAGGTAGTACGATTTTGAATGCGTGTGTAATTGTGCGTCCACGAGTGGAACGGTCAATGGCATCGAACACACGGTTGTCTTGAATGCTGCCTTTCAACACTGGTACAGGAACTTTGATTCCTGTTTCTTCCTTGAGTTCGCGAATGGCGCAATCAAGGACACTCTTGTCAGTATCTGCGTTAAGGAATCCCCCTGGCAGAGCCCACAAGCCTTTGCCCGGTTCACTACGGCGTTTAATCATAAGCACATGACCGGAACAAATCACAACAGCGTCTGTGGTTACAAACACTGGAGGATATGGTAGAGAAGCAAATTGCTTCTTGTAGCTTTCCACAAACTCACGCTCGCGGATAACTTGTTCGTATTCTGGAGTATCTTTGAAAGATGTTAGGAAGTTAAATGTAGTTTCTGGAACTACACCTTTAATAAACGCCATGTTAGCATTACGTTTGAAGTACAAGTCGCGAATGTTAACAGCACTCAGCGGCTCGATTTCTTCTACGTTTTCAAAACCCCATTGAGGGAACATGTCAAGGTAGAAAGAGCTTTCATCTTTCTTATGGCCGATAACAGCAATCTTATCGCTAGATTGTGTATGTTTGGCAACAAGAGCTTGAACACGAACTGCCCATGCTTGGTCATTATAAATTGTGTCAGGGTTTGCTTCGACATTGATACTGATAGCACCCAGCATGCCGCGAGTAGCATCGCGGATCATACGTTCACGTTCCGAAGATGTAAACGGATTCTTATAAGTTCTGGGTTGGTTAGCACTACCTGTAATAATTACCAACTTATTGGCAAGAGCAGTTGCTCGTCTTACAATCTCAAGGTGTGCGTTGTGAAACGGTTGAAAGCGTCCAATGAGGACAAGTGTGTCGTATTTCTTAGACATAGAAAAATCCTTTCTATAATGTTACTGAAAGCGTCTATCGCTTTCTTACTTTTATTTAGTATAACACCGCCCTAAGGCGGTGTCAATGTGGGTTTAAGCGAATATTTCCAAAGCAGTCCCGCATTCAATACAGAACTTAGCAGTTGCTTTGTTGTGCTTGCCGCAGGTTACGCATTTTGGTTTGTGCTTAACGGTAACAGCTTCTTTAACAGCTTCGCCGCCCAAAATCTTAAACACCATAGAATGTTTAATACTTTCTAATGCACCCACGTAAGTAGTACTAAACTTCTGCTCGCTCTTAGAGCCAGGAACGGTAATACCAACATCATTAACAAAGCTGTTGATTGTAGCAGAGGTTGCAGATGCCAGGCTATTTGACGAAGCATTTGCGCTATAAGAAACATCCATGCTTCTTAGAAGTCCGCCTTGCGGATAGATTTTGCCGCTGTCCCAAGTTGGTGTATTCCAACTAATAGGGCGTGGTGGTTGTTCGAACTGGAACTCTACTCTTACCAATCCGTCTTCAAGTTTGGTGCCGCGGTGTTGCGCAACGGATCCTGTTCTTTCGATAAATTTGAATTTGTTGCCTTCATTGAGATTTCCGTTTTTAATTGAACGCTCAAGATCGACTTCTTGTCCTGCATTGAGAACAATTCCCCCAGGGACCATATCGTCACCATCAATAAAAACATTAACGACAGCGCGGGTCGTATGTAAGTTCTTAAGTAATATTGAATATTCTGATCCAAATGGGACATAGACGGTGTCCTTAAATTCACGTAGGACTTTGCCTTTTACTTTGATAGCCGCAGCTAATTTTGATTCGTACATCATGGTTCTTCCTTTTACGGTACACAGAGTAAGTACCTGTTAATTAAACTCTGTTGGTTTGTAGCACCCGCTACAAATTTATTTACACATTGTTACGTCCAATGCGTGAAAATCCGAGTAAACTTTTAATCTCTTTTTGATTAGATCGTTTAATAGCTTTAGTCATTTCGAATTCGTAGCCGCGATGTGCTTCTGCAAGCTCTTCGTCGTTTTCTACAGCACCCCACAGGTCCGAAACGCCTAGCCCGTCTTTGTAAACTTGTCTGCCTACATCAAACGGTGTTTTCTTTTTAAGAGCCTTAATTTCACGGCGTAAAATCTTGAGTGCTTCTGCTTTACGTTGTTTGGCAAACTCGTAGCTAGGACCCCAACTAAAATCCTCTACGTCAGGAGTTAGTTCTTCAAGACTCTTTTTAACAGCGTAAAGTTCTTCAAGCGTCATCATCTAAGTATTCCTCGATAAAGGGTTCTTCGTCTGGAAAGTAATGTACATCGTACATCTTTCCGCCTAGGTTATATTCGGCGCACCAACTATGCTGATTGTTAGTTTCTCTAACAGGTTCAGTCATTTGAAGCATAAGCCAAACCTTGTTGTGTTCTTCACCCTCGAGCCGACGCTTAGGAGGACCCATAACTCTGCGTATAAAGGCCTTGGCTTCTTCGGGCGACATATTCAACACGTTCATAATAATCCTTTGGTGCGCTAGACAGGAATCGAACCTGCAACATGCCGTTTTAGAGGCGGCCTCCCTTACCATATGGGATACTAGCGCATGTGTTTATTATGCAGCCGTTAAGCGTCTAAGTCAAGAAGTTCTTTTTCTTTTTGGACAGCCTTGTCTGGACGAATCGGGTCTAGCCAAGTGTCGGGGATATATGCTTTTGGAGTATCACCTAGCATATTTTGGAGACCGTGGTTAGTGGATATCCACCAATAGTGGTCTGTGATCATTGCTCGGCATACAATACCGCGGAAATCAAATTCTTCACCTTCTTTAAAGTGTCCAATGTAGTTTTCTACTAAAACTATTTTGCCTATGTTCTGAGGACGTAGGCTCATAATAATTTTAGCAATGTCACCTTGTTCGCACTTCATTCTTTTGTTGCCTGTAATAATTTTGTATGCAGAATCATATTCTCTGTTGTTAGCTTTGTGATAGTAGACAACAGGATTAATTTATCTTGAATAGTGTATTCTTCTTTGTCAAACATATCAAGGACACTAGTCCCAATCATTTTCATGACTTCTGCCTTGCCTTTTTTAAATGCGCCCCAATCAAACGGGTCACCTTCTTCTACAGCAAATGCAATATCAATTAGTTCTTCTAAATTTAACTTTTCCATATTATAATGTCAATGTGTTAATTGCTCCGCCGCTAGTTCCCCTAGGGAAGATATTAAATGCTATACAAAATCGTGTTTTATTAGTTCTATTTTCATCTACAGAATGTGCTAAGTGACTTGGAAATAATACTAAATCATTCTTCAACGGCTGTATACCAAAGTTGTTTGTGTTGAACACATTCATCTTGCTTTGATCAAACGTTTCTTCATAGTTAAACTTTGTTTCAATTAAGTCATTAAACAAGTTTAAATGCCTATGGTCTTTATGGAATACAATATCGCCCATCTCGTCGCCTACTTCAACATAGTAGACTCCGCTTACTAGGCTACTACCGTGCCAGTGACTTGGGCTGTAATCGCCAGGGCTGTGTCTATTGATCCAGCTATTTTCCATTTGATAATCAAGGTCTGCTTTAACATCTAGAAAGTCGTGCAAGAAATGTTTTACCTTTGCCATGATCTTTTCTTTTAATGGTGCAAGCTCTGGAGCATTTAAAAAATACTTGTCTACACTATACGATCCGTTGCCAGCAGGCATTCTTTCGCACGATGCATTAACAATAAAGTCTTTCATCTTAGGATCTAAACTTCCTAAATTAGTTCTGTATAAGGGTGTAGCAAAAAGAGGAAGGACTTCAAAGTTGTTTTTCATTTTAACCAGCCGATCTTTTCGTTGTTGTCGAGGCGTCTTTGGTGTTCTTCAACAGACCCAGGAAAACGCCAAGCCCAAATGGCAACAAGGGCCATAAAGATAGCAGTACTGATAATTCCAATTGTTTTAACTCCTGTTACAAACATAATGATCAAACTAGTTGACATCATGAATAACATAAAAAATTTCATCTTAGTTGGAAACACACGTTTCTGTCCCCAGTTAGTTAGGAAAGGACCAAACAACTTATGGTTCATGATCCAGTTGTGCATACGTTCGCTGCCTTTGCTAAAACAATAAGCAGCAAATACTACCCAAATGCTATAAGGCAAGCCCGGAGTTATTACTCCAATGTATGCCATTCCTAGAGATAAAAATCCTAGAATATTCCAAAATAATTTTTTCATTAAACAACCTTAACGTTTGAGCTGCCTGCTGCTCCGCTATAGGTAACAGGTTTATCATATGCCGCTGGTACGTTCCAAGCACGACTTACTGATACAATAGGCATCCCACCAGCTTTAAATCCAACTTCGGTTAAGTTGTCTGATTGATTGCCGCCGGCTATAAGCACACTACCGTTAGCAGGATTGTATCCTCTAAAGAATCCAATATGTCCGCCGCCTGCACGGCTGAAGACGACGATATCGTTAAGTCTCCATTTAGCTTTGTCACCTAGTGGTACGGGAGTGCCAAATCCTTTGTATGCTAGACTGCTTAATGTTTTTAAACTAGACACGCCAGATGATTTCATAACTGATCCAGCAAACGCAGCACACCAAGGAGTACTATCGTTGCCTAACCCGAATCCCACCGCCTTATAGCATCCAAGTATACATGGATTCTTACCATTCTCTTTCCACTTGCCTGCTTTTGCTTCTGTTAATGCTGCCTCGATGTTTTTTGCCAATACAGCAAAAATAGCATTAGGATCTGCACCCGGTTCTAACTTTGCTGGAAAACCACCGGCTGTAGTATAACCGCCTGCTGAATCGGCAGGAACTTTTTCTAGTGGGCCTTCCTGAGGTACTTCGCCACGACCGGTTAATCCCACTTCTGCTTCGGCCGCTGATGTTGCTGCTGCGCCAGATGTTGAAACAGCTTCTGATTGTGTAGTCGAAAGAGATACCGTAACTGCTGCAGGACTTCCTACAGCAGGGCTTGGGCTAGGTTCTTCCCATAATGCTACTAATTTCTTATTAGCATAAACATTCGTGGCATGCCAAACATCTAATATTGACGGGCCTGATCCTGTTTGATACGGCATCTAATATCCCCTTACGCTAACTTAATACCAGTAGTTCCTTGAATATAACTATCTGAATATTGTTTTTCTGTTGCTTCTGCAACTACAACCGTAGACTTAGAAATCTTAACATCCTTGTCTGGGCTAACGGTAAACAAGTATGGAGCCATACCTAACCCTTGTTGGTTAGCTGTAAGTACCATCGGTTTGCTTACTTTGTAAAACTGATCTGTTTCTTGTGCTAACTTTGCGATAAGTTCTTCACCGCTTGTTAGTTTAAATGTTATTACTTCGCCTTCTGCTACGCCTTTGTCAATTAACATAATTATCCTTGTAAGTGTGTCTTAAGTTCTGTAAACCCGCCAATCAATTGTTCATCAATAAAAATTTGCGGAACGGTTCTTGCTGTTGGTACTGCTTCTAATAAATCTTCTTTAGAATATCCATCTCCGATTTTCTTTTCTTCAAACGGTATTCCTTTTTGTTTTAACAATGCCTTTGCTTGATCGCAATAAGGGCAATGATACTTACTCCATACAACTGCTTTCATTTTATTTCCTTATCCTGTGTAAACTACTGAACCACCTTTGTCCGTTACTCGGACCATTAACATGCCTTTGTTCTTATAGCTAAGTGCTGCCGAAATAGCAGCCGCTTCAGAACCGTAGTGTCCAATAGTAGTCCAAGACTCGTAGGGGTTGTGTCTTTTAAATTGTGCTTTGTACATAATATTATATAGTCGGCAATTGATCGTAGTCTAAATTATCTGTCATTACACCAATGACATAACTTGTTGACTCTGTTTCTTGCAATGCGCTTTGTTTTTTACTTGTATCGCTGTGCTTGTTGAACCAAGGAATAGGTGTTGACTTAGGAGCATGGTCCCAATACTTAATACCAATATCCTTTAATGCGCCTACTGCTGTGTAGTCAACAAACTCTTTAAGAATGTTTGCGTTAAGTCCAATCACTGGTCCTTTTTGGAACAAGTAATCTGCCCATCCTTTTTCTTCGCGGATAACATCCTTGTAGATTTGAATAACTTCATCTTGGCATTGCTGTGCCACTCGAGCAAATCGTTGGTCTTCCTTAACTACTTGATTGATTAGGAAAGCTGTCCAGCCCTTGTGTAGCAATTCGTCTTGTAGAATCAAACTGATAATGTTGCCATTACCAATAAAGATTTTGTTCTCAACCATTGCTAGTGAAGTAGCAAATGACACCATGAAGCGGAATGCTTCTAAGGCATAACTTGCGTGTAGTGCTAACCAAATTGCCTTAATGTGCGTATCTTCTGGAACACTAATGCCAGTTTCCTTTTGGCAATTGATAACATGTAGATCATCATAGTACTTGCCAATGCTCGACGCCATGTCAACAATTTCTTGTGTGTCATGGATTGTGTTAAACACTTCCTTAGGCACGTTGTAGATGTTACGAATGATGTGGCTATACGAACGACTATGAATATTAGTTTCAAAGAATGTCCAATTATAAATCAATGCTTCTAGTTCTGGCAACGATACCACTGGGGCAAATACTTGACTAGGCCCACGACCTTGTAAACTATCTAATGCTGTTTGACGCAACAAGTTACTAGTGAAGATATGCTTAACTGCATCGCTAGCATCTTTAAAGTCGCCTGCATCTTTAGTTAGGCTAACTTCTTCTGGCACCCAGAAAAAGCCACGTGCTGTTGTTTCAAAGTCAGCGATCTTCTTGTACTTGACTTCTTCAAAGCGTTGGATAGTGACTGGACCTTCTGGGTCCAAAAACATGTGTCGTTGTAGATAGTCAGTCTTAACTGATAGGTTATATTGTTGTTTACTCATAGTTTACATGCTTCGCAATCTTCTTCAATACTTGTTTCTGATTCTCTTTCGTGGAATCCGTTATAATGTACTTCTGGTGTTTTGTCTTCGTGTTTAGAACCTGCCTTGTTAATCAAGCTATAGTAGAATGTTTTAATACCCCACATCTGAGCTTGCATTAAGTTCTTGGCAATTAATGTAGTTGGAACTTTGCGTTCTGGGAAGTGTGCAGGATTGTAGAATGTATTTGTTGAAATACTTTGATCTACGTATGCTGCTAGAACTGCTGCTGTCTTTAGGTAACCTTGACAATCGGTCTGTTCCCACATCAATTGATATTTGTTCTTTAACTTCTGATACTCTGGAGCAACTTGCGTAAAGCTACCTGCCTTAGATTCTTTTGTAGTAATTAAACTCATTGGCATTTCAATACCGTTAGTTGAGTTAATAACAACACTAGAACTTTCTACAGGAGCAATGGCCATTAAGGTTGCATTACGAACACCGTACTGCTTCATGTCAGCACGTAGAGTTTCCCAATCTAGTTCAGGTGTAAAGTCTGTTAATTCGTTTACACCGTTAGCACGTAACTCCCACGGAAATATGCCTTGACCGTATCTTGTTTTACTGCTGTGTAAACAAGCACCACGTTCTTTAGCAAGCTCAACCGTTGCTTCTGTTAGGTAGAATGCTTGATGTTCCATCCAAGACTTAACTTCAGCTAGTGCATCCTTCTCGCCATACTTCATACTACGTTTGGCATGCCAGTATGCTAAGTTAGTAACGCCAATACCCAATGGTTGTATTTCGTCGTTGCTTAACTTACTTTGAATGCTTAGGAAGTCTTGGTAGTCAAGGATGTTACACAGGCTACGCTGTAGAATTCTGCAAGCTCTACGCATATCCTCTGGGTTCCGGAACGCTCCCCAGTTGATAGATCCCAGTGTACATAACGCTATGCGACCACTATCGTCGTCAAGTCGTTTAAAGGGACGTGTGGGTAATAAGATCTCACAGCACAAGTTACTCTGATATATCGTATGATATTCAGGATCAAATGGTCCTTGATTCATTACATTATCAATAAACACCAAATAGATGCGACCTGTATCTGTGC
>JACCDQ010335452.1_pt1 | contig 11803 bp, 12 predicted proteins | sample 7446031 | NCBI WGS metagenome assembly JACCDQ01 (sample SAMN15323442, study PRJNA562643) | freshwater metagenome | isolation source: river surface water | place: USA:Blue River Watershed | collected 2017-08-17
ATTTTGGGCGCGGGCATACGCGAGGGCATAGGCTTGCCCTACGGCTGCAAGGACGGCGCTTGCGGCTCTTGCAAGTGCAAAATGCTCACAGGTTCTGTGGTGCATGGAACCCATCAAAGCAAAGCCCTGTCCGACACCGAAGAGGCAGCGGGTTATGTATTGCCCTGCTGCGCCACCCCCACCAGCGATGTGGTGCTGGAATCAAGGCAGGTCACAGAAGCGGGCGCTTTCCCGATCAAAAAAATGCCGGTGCGTGTGACCAGTCTGGAGCGGGTTTCAAGCGACGTGATGCTGCTTCGCCTGCAACTGCCTGCCAACGATGTTTTTCAATACCACGCTGGCCAGTACGTTGAATTCATATTGCGCGACGGCGCACGCCGCAGCTACTCCATGGCCACCGCACCGCACTGGCAAACCACACAGCCGGGCATGGAACTGCACATCCGGCACATGCCGGGCGGCAAGTTCACCGACCATGTATTCGGTGCCATGAAAGAAAAAGAAATCCTTCGCATTGAAGGCCCTTACGGCAGTTTTTTCCTGCGTGAAGACTCCGACAAACCCATTGTTTTGTTGGCATCCGGAACAGGCTTCGCACCCATCAAAGCCTTGCTGGAACACATGCAGCACCAAAACATCAACCGCCCCACCACCTTGTACTGGGGGGGGCGCCGTCCAGCCGATTTGTACCAAAGCGCTTGGGTAAACGAGCTGTGCGCCCAAATGCCGCAGCTGCGGTTTGTGCCAGTGGTGTCCAACGCCCTGCCAGAAGACAGTTGGACCGGCCGCACCGGCTTTGTACACACGGCCGTGTTGCAAGATATTCCCGACCTGTCAGGCCATCAGGTGTACGCCTGTGGCGCGCCGGTGGTGGTCGAATCGGCGCAACGTGATTACATTGCGGCAGGCCTTCCACCCGAAGAGTTCTTTGCCGACGCCTTCACTTCCGAAAAAGACAAACACCCCGCCTGAATAGGCACGCCTTACTCGTCCAGCAACTTCTTCAAGTCGTCGGCCAGCACCTGGGCACCGCTGTTGTAGCGGTGGTAAAGCCGAACCCGGCCTTGGGTGTCATAAACATAACTGCCAGCTGAATGGTCCATGGTGTAACTGGTGGGGGTGGGGCCCTCCACCTTTTTGTAGTACACCTTGAAGGCTTTGGCCAAATCTGGCAGTTGGTCGTCTTTGGCGTAGAGTGCCAAAAATGACGGGTCAAAGTTGGCCATGTAGGCCTTCATCACTTCGGGCGTGTCGCGGGCCGGATCAACGCTCACAAACAGGCCTTGCAACTTGTCACCGTCTGCCCCCAGCAACCGCTTGGCTTGGGCCAACTCGGTCATGGAGGTGGGGCACACATCTGGGCATTGTGTATAGCCAAAAAACAGCACCACCACCTTGCCCTTGAAATCAGGCAAGGTCCGCATTTGACCCTGGTGATCCGTCAAATTGAAGGTCTTCGCGTAATCCGCACCGGTGATGTCAATGCCGTTGAAAGTGGGTTTGCCAGAGCAGGCCCACAACAAACCCGAGGCCACGCACAACAACGCCCAGCCTGCCCACGACCTTTTGGAAAAACCCAGCTGTTTCATGCCCACACCCAATAATGGTCTACCAACATGGCGGCAAACAACACCGACAAATGGATCAAGGAAAACCGAAACGTTTTGCGCGCCAACCCATCTGAATAATTTCGCCACAGAGCGATGGCGTAGGCGCAAAACCCAACACTCAGTACCACGGCCACGGTCAAGTACAACCAGCCATTCATGCGAAGCACAAAGGGCAACAAACAAGCTGCAAACAGCACAAAGGTGTACAACACAATTTGCAGGCGCGTAAACTCAGATCCATGGGTCACCGGCAACATGGGCAAGCCAGACTTGCGGTAGTCCTCGACCCGATAAAGGGCCAAGGCCCAAAAATGGGGCGGTGTCCACAGAAAAATAATCAAGAACAATATCAGCGCCTCGGGGGTGACCGTGTCGGTCATGGCCGCCCACCCCAGCACGGGCGGCATGGCGCCTGAAGCCCCCCCAATCACAATGTTTTGCGGCGTCAACGGCTTCAATATCACCGTGTACACCACCGCGTAACCCACAAAAGTGCCAAAGGTCAGCCACATGGTCAGTGGGTTGACCCACAGGTACAAAATCGCCGAGCCCAGTGCGCACAACACAGCCGAAAAAGCCAAGGTTTGCGTGTTGGTGAGCTCCCCTTTGGCGGTAGGGCGCCAAGCGGTGCGTTTCATTTTGGCGTCAATGTGCTGCTCCACCACACAATTGAAAGCCGCAGCGGCACCGGCCACCAGCCAAATACCCAAACAGGCCCAAAACGCCAAGCCCACTTGGCTCCAACTGGGAACGCCCGGCACGGCCAGCACCATGCCTATCAGTGCACAAAACACAATCAACTGGATCACGCGCGGCTTCATCAACGCGTAAAACTGACGCCAAGTAGGCGGCAAAGGCGCGTCGACCCCGGTGGCTACTTGGCTCATGCAACGGTTTCCATAGAATGCAGGCGGGTGGTGGGGAAATCACGAATGGGATTGCCCGACGCAACCCCATATTGAGCCAGCCAGCCGGTCAAAACCACCACCATAGCAGCAGCTCCTGCGGTGTGCCCTACGGCGGCCACCAACGGCCACCCCAACACCACGTTGCTCAAGCCGGTACCCAATTGCCAGCCTGCCAGCACCAGCAACACCCCCGCTTGGCGCCAATGCCCCGATGTTTTGCGCAAACGCCAGGCCACCAACACCAGGGCCAGCAGCACCGCGTAGGCCATCAATCTGTGTCCGTAATGAATTGCGGTCAAAGCCGGGAAAGGCAAACCCTCCCCAGATCCACGTTCGCCCAGTTCGCGCCACAGCTCGAACCCCGCGTGCCAATCCATGGCCGGCCACCAAACCCCTTGGCAGGTGGGAAAGTCTTGGCAAGCAAGCACCGCGTAGTTGGTGCTGACCCAACCACCCAGTGCAATTTGCAACCACACCAAAACGAACAACACCCAAACCCACTGTTTTGTGTTGGACGGCAACTGCGCCAGAGCCCGTCCGTGGTGGACGGGCCGCAAGCGAACGGCCTGAAACCGGAGCAGCGCCAACAGCACCATGCCCCCCAACAAATGCAGGGTAACGACAGCGGGAAACAGCTTCATGGTCACAGTCAAGGCTCCGAACGCCCCCTGTAAACACACCCACACCAAGGTGAGCACCGACCACTGCCAAGCGATGTTCAAACGTTTACGCTCCAACCAGTTGACCGCAGCCAACACCAAAATCAAGGCCCCAACGGCCATGGCCAAATAGCGGTGAATCATTTCGATCCACGCCTTGCTGAGCGTAACCGGCCCGCTAGGCATGGCTTCTTGCGCTTTGGCAATTGCTTGCCCCGCCCCAAAGGGGCTGGCGCTGCCGTAACATCCCGGCCAGTCGGGGCAACCCAAGCCCGAGTCGGTCAAACGGGTGAAAGCACCGAACAGCACCAAATCGAAGGTCAGAAACAGGGTGAGTGTGGTCAATGCCAACACGCGCCCCGCGCTCGATTCACGGCGGCTGCGCAACCACACCCATGCCAATGGCCCAACGGCCACAGCCGCTCCAACCACAAGCATTCGCAGCAGTGGCGAGTAGTCGTACAAAGTTTGCCCATCCATCATGGACGCCCTTCCTTGTCCCAGGAGGCTGCCGCCCTCAACAAACGTTCAATGTCCTTGCGTACTTTCGTGGGGTCAGCATCGGCAGGAAAGCGCATCATCCAATTGCCCCAAGGGTCCACCAAATACAAGTGGTCGGCCAATTGCCGGCCAGGCGCAGGCTCCAGCCAGGCAGACAAGACCGGCTCTTCCACTTTAAGCACCGTGGCTGCGGCAGTTCCCCGTTGCAGCTCGTCTGACAGAGCCGCCTCTCCGGTGCGCAACCACACCCAATCCAAACGGGTTTTGTCTTTGCCCAACGCTTCGCGAATCTGCCGCTGCAAATACAAATGCCTTTCACACATCGCGTTGCAGGCGCTGTCGGCCACACTGATCAGCAACCACTGGTGCTGCAACGCCGTCAGCTCCAGCGGTTTGCCATCGACTTGCACGGCCTGCACCGCAGGCAGAGGCCGCATCGGCTCAATCAGCTCGCCGTAATTGCGACGGCCTTCTGGGCGAATCACGTAATAAGTGAAATAAGACGCCACCACCGGCGCGGCACACACCAGCAACACCAAAAACATCTTGATTCGGCCGGTGCGCGTCAAGGTGGCCGCCTTGGCCTCGGGAGAAGCCGGGTCAGGCAGGTCGTAAACAGTCATCCCCAAAGGATGGTCTGCCGGCTCGACGCCATCACCGCTTACCATCGATTCACCTTTTTCGGCGCCTTGGGACAATGATTTGGAACCAGACATACAGCACAACCGTTACAAAAGAAAGACCAAACCACTGAAAAGCATAGCCAAGGTGCTTGTGGGCATCGCCCCCCACAAGGGGCCAGTTTCTCGTCAGGCCGTCATCGCCGCCTGAAGGCTCAACCTGCAAGACCGACACAGGCAGCACGGGGCGCTTGAGCTCTTGCGCCAACTGAGCCATGTCGACATTTTGCCGGATTCGCCCTCCAGAATCCTGACCCAGCTCATACAACTTGGACGGCGGTGGGGCCAATCGACCCCGAATCGTCACCAGCCCCGCATCCTCGCCCACAACGGGCAATGCACCCCGGTCGTCAAACCGTCTGGGCACCCAGCCGCGCTGAACCAGCACCAAAGCATCACCGCCACCTTGCACCTGCACAGGTGTGACCACAATAAAGCCGGAACGCCCGTCCATGGGCCGATTGTCCAAAAACACGGTCGCTTCGTGCAGCCAGCGTCCTTGCAAACTGACTTTCCGGTCAAATGCGTCCGACCAGCGCCCTTCAACCACTTCTGTCAGCAGGTCCCCCAGGCTCACCTCGGGTACCTGAGCTCGTTCTGAGCGTTGCGCGATCAAGGCCTCCTTCATCGAGGCACGGCCCAACTGCCACAGCCCCAATGAAGCGGTAACACCAACTGTCACGACAGCAGCAAGGGTGACCCACCAAAACGCTGCTCGCCGGCCCGCGGTCATTGGATAATACCCAGCATGAAATACGTTGTCATTGTGGCCTTCATAGCGATCATCTCCAGTTTGGCAGTGGCCTTGGTGCACATGATGCGAGGATCGGCCGGAGGCTCTGACCCCAAAAAATCAAAACGAATGGCACGCGCATTGGCTTTTCGGGTGGGGTTCTCGGTGTTGCTGTTTGTGGGCGTGATGGCTGCCTACTGGATGGGTTGGATACAGCCCACAGGCTTGCCACAACGTTGAAGACCTCGTTTTCATTGCTGCGTCGAACAAAAAAAGCGCCTAAAGGCGCTTTTTTTGTGCGGTACGCCCCGGTTAAAGCCAGTACACCAGGATGTAAAGGCCCAACCACACCACGTCCACGAAGTGCCAGTACCAAGCAGCGCCTTCGAACCCGAAGTGGCGCTCTTTGGTGAAGTGGCCTTTTTGCAAACGCAAGGTGATGAACAACAGCATCAGCATGCCCACAAACACGTGGAAGCCGTGAAAGCCGGTCAGCATGAAAAAGGTCGATCCGAACACACCCGAGCTCAGCTTCAGGTTGAGGTCTGAGTAAGCGTGAGAGTATTCGTAGCCCTGCACGAACAAAAACACGATCCCCAAAATCACCGTGAACCACATGTAGGCAATGGTTTTGCTGCGATTGCCGTCCTGTATCGCGTGGTGGGCAATGGTCAGCGTCACACCAGAGGTCAACAGCAACGCCGTGTTGATGGTGGGCAACCAAAAAGGTCCCATGGTCTGGAAGGGCTCCACAATCCCCGCGGGCGACGCAGTTGCACCGGCCACCAGAGAAGGCCAAACCGCTTGGAAATCCGGCCAAATCAACGCGTTCTCAATGCTACCCAAAGCTGGAACCGAATGGGTCCGGGTCCACCACAGTGCGGTAAAGAACGCGCCAAAAAACATCACTTCCGAGAAAATAAACCAGCTCATGCTCCAACGGTAAGAGATGTCGATCTTGTGACCATACATACCGCCTTCGCTTTCGCCCACGGAATCACGGAACCATTGGTACAGAACGAACAACCACCAAGCCAGGCCAAAAGCGACCGAATAAGCGCCCCATGAAGCGCCATTGATCCACTGGCCTGCACCAAGAACCACCATAAACAAGCCGATAGCGGCCATGACCGGGTGACGCGACGGACCCGGCACAAAGTAATACGGCGTAGTGCCATGGGAAGCTGCTGACATGCTCACTCCTAATTGCTCTTGTCTTGAACTCAAATCTGAAAAAACGACACCGATGGTCGCGCTATGCGACCACCCAATTCACCAAACCAATCAACACACCCACAAACACAAACGCCAAAACAACGCCCACTGCCAACAGGTGGAGCGGATTCAATTTGGCGATGTCTTCTTGGTAATCAGCATTTCTACGAACGCCCAAAAAGCCCCAAAGCACCGCCTTGACCGTGAACCACAGCGGTGTTTTTCGCTTGTGCAAAGCCTCAGTCATACCGCACCCGCCTTGTCGGTTCCAGACGCAGCCGTAGACTGCCCTGGTGCGGCAGGTGTTTTACCACCCACCTCAAAAAATGTGTACGACAAGGTGATGGTGGTGACATCCTTGGGCAAACGCGGGTCAATCACAAATGCCACAGGCCATTCCTTGCGTTCCCCCGGAGCCAGTGTGTACTGTGTGAAGCAAAAACATTCCAGCTTGTTGAAATGATTGCCTGCTTGCCGGGGCGCATAACTGGGTATTGCCTGCGCGGCCATGGTCCGATTCTGCACATTCTGGAAACGGTACATCACCGTGGTCAACTCGCCTGGGTGCACCTCCAAACTGCGCACCATGGGCTTGAAATCCCAAGGGCCACGCACGTTGGTATCGAACTCCACAGTCACCACCCTTGACCGATCCACCTGGGTGTTCAAGGGCCCTGCTGTGCTCAAACCCGGCAGCTGGCGCTCTGACAGAGCAAGCACATTGATGCCCGTCATTTCGCAAATGGCGTTGTAGATAGGCACCAACGCATACCCGAACGAGAACATACCCAGCGCAATCACGCTGAGCTTGCCCATCATTTTCAGATTTTCTTTGCGCAGTCCCATACAACACTCATTTGCCTATGAAGACCAGTTTGGCCACAAAACCCACAAAAAACACAACCGCGACCGAGGCCAGAATCAGCCCCAAACGCTTGTTGCTTTTACGTTGTTCCGCGTTCATGGCCATGCAGCATCAACCGATCACGCTGGTAGCGGCGGCGTTCAACTTCGGCGGGTTTTCAAAGGTGTGGTGAGGTGCAGGGGACGGCACATCCCACTCCAGTCCCTCAGCGCCTTCCCAAGGTTTCTGCGGGGCCTTTTCGCCACGACCACGCATGGCAGGCAACGCAATGAACAGGAAGAAGTACACCTGAGCAAAACCAAAAGCGAAAGCACCCACCGAAGCCAAGGCATTGAAGTCAGCAAACTGCATTGGGTAGTCTGCGTATCGGCGAGGCATGCCGGCCAGACCCAAAAAGTGCATCGGGAAGAAGGTGACGTTGAAAGAAATCAGGGACCACCAAAAGTGCAGTTTGCCCTGAGACTCGGGAATCATCACACCCGTCCATTTGGGGGCCCAATAGTAGAACCCTGCAAACAGCGCAAACAACGAACCCGCCACCAGCACATAGTGGAAGTGCGCCACCACGTAGTAGGTGTCTTGGAAGTTGATGTCAATAGGCGCCATTGACAGCATCAGGCCAGTGAAACCGCCCATGGTGAAAACGAAAATGAAACCAACCGACCAAAGCATAGGCGCTTCGAAGGTCATCGAGCCCTTCCACATGGTCGCAATCCAGTTGAAGATCTTCACGCCGGTGGGCACCGCAATCAACATGGTGGAATACATGAAGAACAGCTGACCGGTCACAGGCATACCCGTTGTGAACATGTGGTGAGCCCACACCACGAACGACAGAATGGCGATCGAACCGGTCGCATACACCATGGACGCGTAGCCAAACAACTTTTTGCGGCTGAAAGCAGGCACGATCTGGCTGACGATGCCGAAAGCCGGCAAGATCATGATGTACACCTCAGGGTGACCGAAGAACCAGAAAATATGCTGGTACATCACAGGGTCACCGCCACCAGCCGGGTTGAAAAAGCTGGTGCCAAAGTGGCGGTCGGTCAGCGTCATGGTAATGGCGCCGGCCAAAACCGGCATCACAGCGATCAGCAGGTAGGCCGTGATCAGCCATGTCCAGGCGAACATGGGCATCTTCATCAGGGTCATGCCCGGAGCGCGCATGTTCAAAATGGTCACGATGATGTTGATCGAGCCCATGATGGACGAAGCACCCAAAATATGCATTGCAAAAATGGCTGCGTCCATGGACGGACCCATTTGCAATGTAAGCGGTGCGTACAAAGTCCAACCTGCGGCGGGTGCACCACCGGGCATGAAAAACGACAGCGCAATGATGATGGCGGCTGGGATCATCAGCCAGAAGCTGAAGTTGTTCATCCGAGCAAACGCCATGTCAGAGGCACCAATTTGCAACGGCAGCATCCAGTTCGCAAAGCCCACAAAGGCGGGCATGATGGCGCCAAACACCATGATGATGCCGTGCATGGTGGTGAACTGGTTGAACAGCTCGGGGTTCACCAATTGCAAGCCTGGCTTGAACAGTTCGGCACGAATGCCCAAAGCCAGCACACCACCCAGCATCAGCATTGCAAAACTGAACAGCAGGTACAGGGTACCAATGTCCTTGTGGTTGGTGGCGAACACCCAGCGGCGCCATCCGGCGGGCGCATGGTGGTCATGATCGTGCGCATGCGCGTCGTGATGATCAAGAACTGCACTCATCGTGATTTCCTCTGTATTTCAATACTTCAACAACATCACTTGCGAGCAGCCACCACTTGGGCCGGCTGAACGATCTGATCCGTCTTGTTGGACCAGCTGTTTTTGGCAAAAGTCATGACAGCAGCCAACTCGGTGTCGGACAGTTGTTTCCAAGAAGGCATGGCGCCGCCAGCAGCACCATTCAACAAGATGTTCGTCATCTTCAAGTGGTCCGCATCGGTCACGATGGCGGAACCATCCAGTGGCTTGATGGGGCCCGCGCCTTTGCCGTTCGCTTGGTGACAGGCAGCGCAATTGGCCGCGTACACGGACTCGCCACGCTTGACCAAGTCGGCCAACACCCACACTTTGCTCGGGTCATCGGCCTTGGCGGCCATGGCTTTTTTCTGGCCATCCACCCAAGCGGTGTACTCTTCGGCGGAGACGACTTTCACGTGGATGGGCATGTAGGCATGTTCTTTGCCGCACAACTCGGCACACTGGCCGTAAAAATCCCCCGTCTTTTCAGCCCGGAACCACAGATCGCGCACAAAGCCAGGAATCGCATCTTGTTTGACACCAAAAGCCGGCACCATCCAAGCATGAATCACATCATTCGCGGTCGTGATGACACGGATTTTTTTGCCAACCGGCACCACCAAGGGGTTGTCCACTTTCAGCAGGTAGTTGTCAACCGCTTCGGGCTTGCCGCTGTCGGACATCACGCGCTGGTTCGGGTCCAGCGTTGACAGAAAACCGATGCCTTCGCCTTCGCCTTTGATGTAGTCGTAACCCCATTTCCACTGCATCCCAGTGGCCTTGATGGTTAGGTCGGCATTGCTTGTGTCTTTTTGAGCCACCAACACCTTGGTTGCAGGCAAGGCCATGCCAATCACAATCAGCAGGGGAATGATGGTCCACCCCAGCTCCACCCAAATGGGTTCTGGCAGCTCTTGCGCTTTGTGGCCCAGCGATTTGCGGTGCTTCAATATGGAGTAAAACATCACCCCAAACACGGCCACAAAGATGACCACGCAGATCACCAACATGAACCAGTGGAGCCAATGCTGCTCTTCGGCGATTTTGGTGACCGGCGGATGAAAATTCAACTGATTGACCGCCGGGCCGCCTGGAAGATCATTGACCGCATAAGCGGCGGTTGAAACCCAAGCTGCAGCACCGGCCAACAGGCTCGCGGCAGCTGATGGGATTTGACCCAAACGGTGTCGCACGGAATGATTCGATTGTTTCATCGCACTCACTTTTTCGCCTCAAACATAAGCGTTGATTTATATCAACAAGATTACACCAAATTTTTGGCCAATCGCGCCCGGCCTTGACCTCATTCGCGTCGAAATTCTTCAGAATCAAACGCCCCACCCAATCCGATTCGAGCGAGGTGAGAGACGGAATCGCTACAGCCCAACGCCACGCAAACAACGCCCATCAAAATCAATTTGATCCGCTGCCGAACCTCGTGGGCAGTTGAAATGCCTGAGAATTCCCAAACACGAGCAAACACCAACTTGCGCTTCAAAAGCAAGCTCTGACCTGGGTCGATTGTAACGGGGCTTTCCGTCGGTTTTCTGACGCTGACGTATGCCCCTGCGTGGCCCAGATCAACTCGGGCGCGTTCTGGCGCTTCGCAATTGCTCGCGCATCTCGTCCAAGCCCACCACCAGTTCCGGTGCAACAGCCATTTTGGGCAAGGTTTTGATCGCATGCCCAAACACCATTTCAACCGAAAGCGTCAAGTAGCCTTCGGTATTGCGGGCCCCGTGTTGTTCTACTGCCTGAATCCAGCGGGAGCGCCAAGCGCGCGCGCGCAACGCCGGAAAGCGTTCATCGTGCAAATTGCGCCCCCACTCGCGCAAGTCTTGCAGCATCCGCTCCGCGCTCGGGTAGGTGAGCTTGAAGCGGTCCACATCCATCACAGGCTCAGAAAACCCCAATTCCACCAACATGTCACCCCAGTCATGCATGTCGGTCAAGGGGTGCATAGGCTCGGGCCAGCCCATGGCTTGGTGCACCTGGCGCAGTTCCTTCAAAGTGTCTGGTCCCAAACCACTGAACATCACAAAACCACCCACCTTGAGCAAACGCTGCCATTGGCGCAACAGCGTTTGGGGCTGGTGAGCCAGGTGCAGCAGCATGTTGGCCCACACCATGTCTACCGTATTTTCGGGGGGCTGGGCGGCAAGCGGCGCAGACTTTGAGGCCAGCCAGTTCAAGGGGTTCCAACGTGTGGGTTTGGCCTGACCTCCCCCATGTGCATCCAGGGCCATGCCTTCGATGTCCACCGCGTAGGCAGTGCTGCCTGGCCATTGCTCAAGCAATGTTTGGTGAGCCAAGAGCCCGCCCCAGGCAGGCCCCCAGTTCACCCATGTCTGGGGCACGCCTTTGATGCAGGCCAAGCGATCGAGCAAACGCGCAGCCGCCTCTTCATTCAGCCAAGGGCTGTTTCGGCGGGTTTGCTTCAGCCAACGTTGCGCTGCTGCCCGGTCCAAGTGGGGAACGGACTGCTCAGAACCCTCAGTTGACCGGATCAAGGAAGCACTGTTGGACATGACGAAGAACCTGCTGCGAGCAAAGGGAGGCGCAGTATAGTGGGCGAATGCAAACCTTGGGGAACTTGTGGCAACGCGGCTTGAGCACTTTGGGATCCTGCGCGGTGTGCGGCAGGTGGCCTGCTGCAGCCATATGCGACGATTGCAGATTGGCCTTCGGTGCAACTGTGCCGCGCTGCCCCAAGTGTGCTTTGGCGCTGGCGCCAGGCCTGATTTTTTGCTCTGATTGCGCGGGCAGCGCACCACCCGAGCGCCCGCCTTGGCTGCTGCACGAATGCGTTGCACGTGTCGACTACGTTTACCCATGGAGCGACCTGATCGCCCAATTCAAATTCCAACAAAAACCAGCCTGGGC
>JACCDQ010503209.1_pt1 | contig 11803 bp, 12 predicted proteins | sample 7446031 | NCBI WGS metagenome assembly JACCDQ01 (sample SAMN15323442, study PRJNA562643) | freshwater metagenome | isolation source: river surface water | place: USA:Blue River Watershed | collected 2017-08-17
CCGGCTTCTTTGGCCAGCACCGCGAGACCGCCCATGAAGGTGCCGCAGATGCCGAGAATGTGGATGTGCATATAATCTGAGTCGCGCTAGCGCTTGGACAAGTGCGGGATTTTACCTGACGCCCCCACCGCTCAATGGACGATTCATTGTCTTGCATACGCATCGTTCGCCTCGGTGGCGGCATCACTGTCGCGCCGCCGCACTTTTACCGACATCATTTCCAGATGACCATTCATTACCCGAGCGACGCCGAATTGCTGCGCGCTGAAATTGCCGCTGCGGCCGCCCGCATGATCGCCGAAGACGGCGCAGACTACGGCACCGCCAAGCGCAAGGCGGCTCGGCTGATCCTGGGCAACCAGCGAATTCGCGGTGATATCCTGCCGGACAACACGCAGATCGAGGATCAGGTACGCGAATACCAGGCGCTGTTTTTCGGCGAGGAACAGGTACAGCGGGTGCAGCACTTGCGGCAGCTGGCACTGGAACTGATGGATAACCTGGCCGAGTTCAACCCCTGGCTGACCGGCGCGGTGCTGAACGGCACGGCGACCGAGCATTCCGATATACACCTGCAACTGTTCGCCGAAAGCAGCAAAGACGTCGCGGTATTTCTGCTTAATGCAGGCATCGATTATGAAGTGACGGAATCGTCGCATTTCCGCGATCCGAATCGGGCGGTCGAAACCCTGTCCTTCATGTGGAAAAAAGAAGGAGTTCACCTGACGCTGTATGATCTCGACGATCTGCGCGGCGCTGGCAGGAAAAACCCTGAACGGGCCGACATGAATACGGTGCGCGCTCTGCTGGAAAACGAAAATAAATGAAAAGAATTTTCGCCCTTGTCGTCTTTGCCGTTTTATTTGCAGGCTTTGGCGCTTATTTTGGAATTAAACATAATGAGCCGGCAGCGCCGGCCGCCACTGCGGTTGGCGCGCTGATGCAAACTTCCTTTGCCGACCCGACAGGAAATCCGCACAAGATGTCGGAATGGCAAGGCAAGGTCATCCTTTTGAATTTCTGGGCCACCTGGTGCCCGCCCTGCGTTTCGGAGATGCCCGAACTGGTAACCCTGCAAAATGATCTGGCCGATAAAAACCTGCAAATCATTGGCATCGGCATCGATTCTGCAGGCAATATTCTAGATTTCGCAAAAAAACACCAGATCAGCTATCCGCTGCTCGTGGGTGGTATGGAGGGAACCTCGGTATCGAAGCAGTTCGGAAACGACACCGGAGGCCTGCCATTTACGGTTCTGATTGGCGCCGATGGAAAGGTTCGCAAGACCTATATGGGGCGACTGGACATGCAAAAAGTCCGCGCCGATTTGGCCGCCTTATAGCCCGATAAGCGTTTCCACTTGCCATTGATCTGCATTTTGCAGGAAAATGCCCCCTTCTTCGTCAAAACGCGGTCCATTCGATGGCAAAAAAACTGCTCTTGCTGAACGGCCCGAACCTGAATCTGCTCGGGACACGCGAGCCTGAAGTCTACGGATCGACAACGCTTGCACAGATTGAGCAAGCTGCTGTTGCACAGGCACAGGCAGCGGGAGCAACGCTTGCTCACTTTCAGAGCAATCACGAAGGACAGCTGATTGACTGCATTCACGCAGCGCGCGGCGAAGGCGTTGATGCGATCGTCATCAATCCCGGCGGACTCACGCATACCAGCGTTGCCCTGCGCGATGCGCTGGCTGGCGTAGCGATTCCGTTTGTGGAGGTGCATATTTCGAATATTCACCGGCGCGAAAGCTTTCGCCATCATTCGTATCTGTCGGAACTCGCAACAGGCGTAATCTGCGGGCTGGGCGTCGATGGCTATCGCCATGCGATCGACTTCGCCCTGCACAAAATTTAGGCAACACCTGACATTCCCCGGCGCCCCGCCCTGACTCTCCACTGACTGAGCGGGCATCAGCGGCGCCGGTATTTATCAACCTTGCAGGCAGACCTCCCATGGATCTAAGAAAACTCAAGACACTGATCGACCTCGTGGCTGAATCCGATATCTCGGAACTGGAAGTCACCGAAGGCGAAAGCAAGGTCCGCATCGTGAAGAACGGCGCCCAGGCCCAGCAAAGCCAGGTCGTCATGATGCCGTCGCCGGCACAGCACGCCGTGGCTGCACCGATGGCCGCCGCGCCCGCGGTGGCCGCTGCCGCACCGGCAGCGGCTCCGGCGGCCGAAGCCGCTCCGGCAGGCCACGTGGTCAAGTCCCCGATGGTCGGTACGTTCTATCGCTCGTCCGCTCCGGGTGCTGCGCCTTTCGTCGATATCGGTTCGACCGTGAAGGAAGGCGATACCCTCTGTCTCATCGAAGCGATGAAGCTGCTCAACGAGATCGACGCAGACGCGAGCGGCACGATCAAGCAGATCCTCGTCGAGAACGGGCAGCCGGTCGAATACGGCCAGCCGCTGTTCATCATCGGTTAATCCGGAGCGTACCTGCGGCGCCGCCGCCGCAGGTGACTCCTATCGGCGTCCCTCAAAATGTTCGAAAAAATACTCATTGCCAACCGTGGCGAAATCGCGTTGCGCATTCAGCGCGCGTGCCGCGAGATGGGCATCAAGACGGTCGTCGTCCACTCTGAAGCCGACCGTGAAGCCAAATATGTGAAGCTGGCCGACGAGTCGGTCTGCATCGGCCCGGCACCTTCTGCACAAAGCTACCTGTCGATGCCGGCGATCATCAGCGCCGCTGAAGTCACCGATGCCGAAGCGATCCATCCGGGTTATGGCTTCCTGTCCGAGAACGCGGACTTCGCCGAGCGCGTCGAGCAATCCGGCTTTGTGTTCATCGGCCCTCGTTCCGACTCGATCCGCCTGATGGGCGACAAGGTGTCGGCCAAGCAGGCAATGATCAAGGCCGGTGTGCCTTGCGTGCCGGGCTCGGACGGCGCACTGCCGGACGATCCGAAGGTGATCGTGCAAACAGCGCGTCGCATCGGCTATCCGGTGATCATCAAGGCCGCCGGCGGCGGTGGCGGACGCGGGATGCGCGTGGTGCACACCGAAGCGGCGCTGCTGAACGCGGTCACGATGACCAAGACCGAGGCCGGCACGGCGTTCGGCAATCCGGAAGTCTATATGGAGAAGTACCTGGAAAATCCGCGCCATGTGGAGATCCAGGTGCTGGCCGATGAATTCAAAAACGCCGTCTGGCTGGGCGAACGCGACTGCTCAATGCAGCGCCGCCACCAGCAGGTGATCGAGGAAGCGCCGGCACCGGGCATTCCGCGCAAGCTGATCGAGAAGATCGGCGACCGCTGTGCCGAGGCCTGCCGCAAGATCGGCTACCGCGGCGCGGGCACGTTCGAATTCCTGTATGAGAACGGTGAGTTCTATTTCATTGAAATGAACACGCGTATTCAGGTCGAACATCCGGTCACCGAGATGATTACCGGCGTCGACCTGGTGCAAGAGCAGATCCGCATCGCGGCCGGCGAGAAGCTGCGCTTCCGCCAGCGTGACGTCGTGCTCAAGGGCCATGCGATCGAATGCCGGATCAATGCGGAAGATCCTTTCAAGTTCATTCCGTCGCCAGGCCGCATCCAGGCCTGGCACGCACCGGGTGGCCCCGGCATCCGCGTCGACTCGCATGCGTACGCCGGCTATTACGTGCCGCCGAATTACGATTCGATGGTGGGCAAGGTGATCTCTTACGGCGCGACGCGTGAGCAGGCAATCCGGCGCATGCAGATCGCGCTGTCGGAAATGGTGGTCGAAGGCATTCAGACCAACATTCCTCTACACCGCGAACTGATGGCCGACGGTCGCTTCGCCGAAGGTGGCACCAATATCCATTACCTTGAGCAGAAGCTCGCCGACAAGAAGTGAACTGAATGAGCTGGACTGAAATCGTCATCGAAGCGCCGCGTGAGCATGCCGAGCAACTGTCGGATGCGCTGATGGAAGCCGGCGCCCTGTCGGTGTCGGTGGAAGATGCGGACGAGGGCACCGAAGCCGAGCGTCCGCTGTTCGGCGAACCAGGCATGGAGCCTGAGCAGCACGCGTGGGAGCGTAGCCGGGTGGTCGCGCTGATTGACGCCGATGCCGACGCCGCGTCGCTGTTGAGTGAAGCTTGCGAACAGTGCGGCATCGATCAGGCACTGCCATTTACGCTGCGGGATGTGGCCGAACAGGACTGGGTGCGGGTGACGCAATCGCAGTTCGATCCCATCCATATTGGCCGCAACATCTGGGTCGTGCCAAGCTGGCACGATATTCCCGAGCCCGGCGCGCTGGTGCTCGAACTCGATCCCGGGCTGGCATTCGGTACCGGCAGCCATCCGACCACACGGCTGTGCATGGAATGGCTGGAACAGAACGTCGTCGCCGGGCAATCGCTGCTCGATTACGGCTGCGGGTCCGGCATCCTCGCGATGCTGGCTCGCAAACTGGGGGCGTCGCCGGTCGACGGTGTCGATATCGACCCGCAGGCCATCCTGTCGGCACAGGACAACGGCGAACGTAACCGCTGCCATGATATCCACTGGTTCCTGCCGGAACCCTTCGGCGCCGAGCGCGAAGCGACCTGTTATGACCTCGTTGCCGCGAACATCCTGTCCGGACCGCTGAAGCTGATGGCGCCGATGTTGTGCGGCCGGGTGGCACCGGGCGGCGCACTGGTGCTGTCGGGCGTGCTGGCACGGCAAGCCGACGAAGTGATTGCTGCCTACGCTCCCCATATCGCGTTGGCGGTCTGGGCCGAACGTGAAGGCTGGGTCGCGCTGGCAGGCCGCAAGGAGCCACAACAATGAAACAGCTCGCCACTCGCTGCCCACACTGCCAGACGACATTCCGCGTAACGCAGGAGCAGCTCGCGCTGCGCGGCGGTCAGGTACGCTGTAGTGTCTGCCGCGGCAAATTTGATGGCATCGCGCAGCAAGTCGAACAGCAGGACGTAACGCCGTCGTGGTTCCAGGGCGCAGCTGCGAGTGACACGCCGGTGCCGGCACTCGATCTTGATGTATCGCCGACAGCGGCCGATCTCGCTCCGGTTGACCACCTGACTGGCGTCGATTTCGGCGCAACAGGCAAGACGGCCGGTTCGTCGATGCATGCCGAGCTGGATGCGCTCTCGCAGGCAATTGCAGGCCTGCAGTCCAAACCCTGGTCAGAGTCTTCGTTGGTCCCCACGGAGTCCGACGACGAACTCGACGCGCCCCACATCGAACCCATGCTGGGTTATGACGGCAACGCGCAGGAACCGCCTTTCATTCAATCCGCGCGGCGCCGTTCGCGTAACCGGCGCTGGTGGAAGGTGCTGCTGTGGATTTTCATTCCGCTGCTGATGCTGATATTGGCAGCACAGCTCGTCTATTACTTCCGCAACGATATTGCAGCACGTTCGCCGCAGGCAGCGCGCGAGCTGCGAGCAATCTGCGTGAAGCTGGGCTGCACAATTCGACTCCCGATGCACCTCGACAAATTGTCGCTGGACGCCGCTCAGCTTGATGTGTCGTCCGTCCCGACGACCGCCGCTCCGGAGGGCGAATCGGGTGCTGTGACCGACAAGCCGGTGACACAGCGCCTGACGCTGGCGGCATTGCTTCGCAACCGCGGCGATACTGCGCAGGCATGGCCTTCCATCGAGCTGCAGCTGAAGGGCGCCGACGGCAAGGTCGCCGTACGCAAAGCATTCATGCCGACTCAATACCTGCGCGCCGAAGACATCCCTGCCGGAATTTCGCCCCATTCCGAAACAGAGATCCGGATTCCATTTGAACTGGCCGGCGATGCGCCGACCGGCTTTGAAGCGACGCTCTTCTACCACTGACAACTGATAACTGGCCGCCAAGGCCAGCTTTCGCTCTATGACTTCCCTGATCTGCGGCTCGCTCGCCTTCGATACCATCATGTCTTTCCACGGACGCTTCTCTGAAGCGCTGCTGGCGGACCAGCTGCACAAGATCAATGTCGCCTTCCTGGTACCCGGCATTCGCCGCGAATACGGTGGCTGCGCAGGGAATATCGCTTACAACCTGAAATTGCTGGGCGGCGATCCGCTGATCATGGCCACGCTCGGCCAGGATGGCGCACCGTATCTCGACCGGCTGGGCAAGCTCGGCATCGCCACCCGCTGCATCCGCTCGTACGACGACGCCTACACCGCGCAAGCCTTCATCACCACGGATGCGGATAACAACCAGATCACCGCTTTTCATCCGGGGGCGATGTCGAACTCGCATCACAACAAGGTCAATGAAGCCGGCGAAGTGAAGCTCGCGATCATTGCGCCTGACGGTCGCGATGGCATGGTCGAGCACGCGCGCGATTGCGCAGCGCTCGGCATCCCGTTCATCTTCGATCCGGGCCAGGGACTGCCGATGTTCAGCGGCGACGAGCTGATGGAGTTCATCGAACTCGCTACCTATGTTGCGGTTAATGACTACGAAGCCGAGTTGCTGACCGAGCGCACCGGGCTGACGCTGAATGAAATCTCGGAACGAGTATCAGCGTTGGTCGTGACGCGCGGTGAACAAGGGGCTGAAATCTTTACCGCAGGTGGCAAGATCGACATCCCGGTCGTGCAAGTCAGTCAGGTCGTCGACCCCACCGGTTGTGGCGACGCCTTCCGTGCCGGCATGCTGTTTGGACTGACGCGCGGAATGGACTGGAAGACGGTCGGCCGCCTGGCGTCGCTGATGGGTGCGCTCAAGATAGAAAGTCAGGGCGGACAAAACCACGCCCCGACCGTCGAACAGATCGAGCAGCGCTTCCAGAAGGAATTCGGATACCGGTTCTGACGCCCCTCCGGAATAGGGGTGGAGCGGTCTGGTCCGGCAAGCCGAAACAGAACGCTCACCTGCCGCCAGACAGCCGCATCGACTCGCGCTATCCGTAAAATTCAGTAGACGCCGTAGACCAGGCTCTCGGCAATAAATACCAGGATGCGCAGCGCTAGAAAAGCGAAGATCGGCGACAGATCAATGCCTGCAATTGCCGGTAGTATGCGCCGGAACGGCTGGAGCAGCGGATCGGTCAATGCACGCACGATCGGCGCAATCGGTGCGTTTGGATTGACCCAGCTCAGGATGACTTCGAGGATGATCAGCCCGATCAATCCATAAGCGATCGCATGAATCAGCGCCAGCAATGACAGCATCAGCCACGCGCTGACGGCGAATGACGAGCGCACTCCCAACTGCACGGCCATCGAAGCCAGCAACACCAGGCAGGCGCCCGACAGGCTCGCCCAGTCATATCCGCCGACACCCGGTAGCACTTTACGCAACGGCAGTACGAGCCAGTCGGTCAGTCGAAAGATGAATTGCCCGAGCGAGAGCGAAGGCCGCACACGCACCGCCTGCATCCAGAAGCGAATCAACAGCAGGCCGGCGAGAATACTCGCGACCGTATCAATGACAAGATTAAATATGGAATGAATCACGCTTTCACCGCTTATATGCATTGAATCACGCGCAAAAAAACCGCTGCAGCCTTGCGGGCATGCAGCGGTGATTTTGCCTGAAACGATTCAGGCCGCAAAACCGGACCTGGCTTACGGACGCACGCCGGTCGGAAACGGCCAGGCAGCTGCCGGGCTCAACACGGTCTTGGCGGCCGCTGCCGGTGCTGCAGCAGGCTTCTTAGCTACCGACTTTTTTTTTGCGGCGACCTTCTTCGGTGCCGCCGCCTTCTTCGGCGCTGCTTTCTTTGCAACGGCTTTCTTGGCCGCCGGCTTCTTCGCTACGACTTTCTTGGCGGCTTTCTTGGCCACCGGCTTCTTCGCTACGGCTTTCTTGGCGACTTTCTTGGCTGCCGGCTTCTTCGCTACGACTTTCTTAGCGACTTTCTTGGCGGCTGCCTTCTTCGCTACGGGCTTCTTAGCGGCGACTTTCTTAGCTGCCGGCTTCTTGGCTACCGCCTTCTTGGTGACTTTTTTGGCGGCTGCCTTCTTTGCTACAGGCTTCTTCGCGACGACTTTCTTGGCTGCCGGCTTTTTGGCCGCTGCCTTCTTCGCTACCGGCTTTTTGGCTGCCGGCTTTTTCTTAGCTGCAGGTTTTTTCTTAGCTGTTGCCATTTCGTTCTCCTTCACGTGACGTGATATCACAAGGTACAAGTAGGAAACCCGACCGGGCTCGAGGCCTAGGCGGATTATTCATCGGCGCAAGCACTTCTCGCCTGCTTGCGCTAATGAATTCGGCACCAGCTGAACTGCTGCATCTCCTCGTCGATGCAGCACTTCAGCTAATCCAGCCAGCCCACTGACGTCATAACATCATCAGCAGATCACTGCGACGACGCTCGCGCTCGGCTTCGCTCATCAAGCAAACATGCACGGCACGCGCCGTGACCGAAGCCGTATCAGATGAGCGCTCGCCTCTCGGGCTGGCTAAAAAAAACGCCGGCAGTCATGCCGGCGTCGGAATCCATTTGCAGGAAAGCCAAATCTTTTTTCGAAGAATACGCAGCCACACCCGACATCATCAGGTGGATCTGCGCAGTCAAAAAAGTCGGGTTAGGTCGGGTACTGTCCATCAAGTACAGCTTCTGCCTTTCCTCTTTCAGCTTCTCTGCAGCGACCGCCGGCATCGCCGGCGCCCTTGAGTACATCGAACAGAATGTCACTGGCATCGTTGTGCCGACTAGCCATCAACCGCCTGTTCGAGGCACTTAGAAACTTCGAGTGGCTGCGCATGCGCGACCACCGCTGAACTCAATCCCAACTCAACGCACCACCAGTCTGGTATTCGATGACGCGGGTCTCAAAGAAATTGCGTTCCTTTTTCAGATCGATCATCTCGCTCATCCACGGGAAGGGATTTTCTTCCTGCTCGAACAGCGCTTCCAAACCGATCTGCGTTGCGCGGCGATTCGCAATGAATCGCAGGTAGCCTTTGAACATTGGAGCATTCAGGCCAAGCACGCCACGCGGCATTGTATCCTCAGCGTAGCGATATTCCAACTCCACAGCGTGCAAAAACAACGCTTTTATCTCTTCCTTGAATGCCGGCGTCCACAAATGCGGGTTCTCTAGCTTGATTGTATTAATCAAATCGATCCCGAAATTACAGTGCATCGACTCATCGCGCAGGATGTACTGGTACTGCTCGGCGGCACCCACCATCTTGTTCTGTCGACCGAGTGCGAGGATCTGCGTGAAGCCGACATAGAAGAACAGGCCCTCCATCAGACAGGCAAACACGATCAGCGACTTCAACAGCTGCTGATCCGCCTCGACCGTACCTGTCTTGAATTCCGGATTGGTCAGCGTATCGATGAACGGAATCAGGAATTCGTCCTTGTCGCGGATCGATGCGACTTCGTGATACGCATTGAAAATCTCGCCTTCGTCCAGACCGAGTGACTCGACGATGTATTGATACGCATGCGTATGAATCGCCTCTTCGAACGCCTGACGCAACAGGTACTGGCGGCACTCGGGCGCCGTGATGAAACGGTAGGTGCCGAGCACGATATTGTTTGCAGCCAGCGAATCGGCGGTCACGAAAAAGCCGAGATTGCGCTTGACCAGACGGCGCTCGTCCTCGGACAGACCGTTCGGGTTTTTCCACAGCTCGATGTCGCGCTGCATATTGATTTCCTGCGGCATCCAGTGGTTCGCGCAACCGGCCAGGTATTTGTCCCATGCCCATTTGTACTTGAACGGTACGAGCTGATTGACATCGGTCGTGCCGTTGATGATGCGCTTGTCGACGGCCTTCACGCGATTGCTGGCGTCAGCTGGCGCTGCCGGGCGCGCGAGAATTCCAGGGTCGAGCGCGGCATTGGCGTGCGTTGCAAACGGCGCGGCCGCGGCTGCCGATGTCACCGGCTGAAGTTGCGGCGCGGGTTGAGCCGCACGCGCTGGCGCTGCGGGAGCGGCGGGTTCGTCATCCCATGAAAGCATGGTGTATTCCTTTGTTGCTTGTATAAGTAAGGATAATTATTTGCGTGCCGGCCGGATTGATCGAACTCCTGTCAATCGCCGGCCGGCCGAAGTCTTTACTGACAGGCCTCGCACTCCTCAAAGCCCGGGTCACCCGGACGCAGATAGCAGGCTGCACCTTCCGTCACTACCGGCGCCGCGCTGACCGGCGCTGCCGCGGCCGCCGATACCGCCGGCAGGTCGGATGACACCGCATTCAGCGCGCCGGCCTTGGTGGTCGACTTCTCGGCGTGCGTCGCGCCGATCGTGCGCAGATAGTAAGTCGTCTTCAAGCCGCGCAGCCAGGCCATCTTGTAAGTCTCGTCGAGCTTCCGGCCGGACGCGCCCGCCATGTAGATGTTCAGCGACTGCGCCTGGTCGATCCACTTCTGTCGACGCGAAGCCGCTTCCACCAGCCAGCTCGGATCCACCTCGAATGCGGTCGCATAGATCTCGCGCAGATCCTGCGGGATGCGGTCGATGCGTGCCAGGCTGCCGTCGAAATATTTCAGGTCGGCGACCATCACCTCATCCCACAAGCCACGCGCCTTCAGGTCGCGCACCAGATATTCGTTGATCTCGGTGAATTCGCCCGACAAGTTCGATTTCACGTACAGGTTCTGGTAGGTCGGCTCGATGCAGGCGGACACCCCGATGATGTTCGAGATGGTCGCCGTCGGCGCAATCGCCACGCAGTTCGAGTTGCGCATGCCGTAGCGCTTGATGCGCTCACGCAGCACCGGCCAGTCCATGCTCTCGGAGGTGTCGACCTCCAGGTAGCCGCCACGCTCCTCGGCCAGCAGCTTCAGCGAGTCTTGCGGCAGGATGCCTCGGTCCCACAGCGAGCCGCGGTAGGAACTGTAGGTGCCACGCTCCTCGGCCAGCTCGGTCGACGCCATGTAAGCGTAATAGCAGACCGCCTCCATCGAACGGTCGGCAAATTCGACCGCCTCTTTCGATGCGTACGGTACGCGCATCACGTGCAAGCAGTCCTGGAATCCCATGATGCCCATGCCGACCGGACGATGGCGCAGGTTGGAGTCGCGCGCCTTCTTCACCGCGTAGTAATTGATGTCGATCACGTTGTCGAGCATGCGCATCGCCGTGCGGACGGTCTTCTGCAGCTTTGCCAGGTCAAGCTGGCCATCCTTCATGTGCGCCGGCATGTTCACCGAACCCAGATTGCAGACCGCGATCTCGGAATCATTGGTGTTCAGCGTGATTTCCGTGCACAGGTTCGAGCTGTGCACGACCCCGACATGCTGCTGCGGCGAGCGGATGTTGCACGGATCCTTGAAGGTGATCCACGGATGGCCGGTCTCGAACAGCATCGACAGCATCTTGCGCCACAGGTCAGTGGCAGCCACCTTCTTGAACAGCTTCAGTTCGCCGGATGCGCACCGCGCCTCGTAGCGCAGGTAGGCTTCCTCGAATTTCTTGCCGACCAGTTCATGCAGATCGGGCACATCGGACGGCGAGAACAGCGTCCACTCGCCCTTTTCCATCACGCGCTTCATGAACAGGTCCGGAATCCAGTTCGCGGTATTCATGTCATGCGTACGGCGGCGATCGTCACCGGTGTTCTTGCGCAGGTCGAGGAATTCCTCGATGTCCATGTGCCAGGTCTCGAGATAGGCGCAGACGGCACCTTTGCGCTTGCCGCCCTGATTGACTGCCACGGCGGTGTCGTTGACCACCTTCAGGAACGGCACCACGCCCTGCGACTTGCCGTTGGTCCCCTTGATGTGAGCGCCAAGCGCGCGCACCGGGGTCCAGTCGTTGCCGAGGCCGCCGGCGAACTTGGCCAGCAGCGCGTTTTCCTTGATCGCCTCGTAGATGCCGTCGAGGTCGTCCGACACCGTGGTCAGGTAGCACGATGACAGCTGCGAGCGCTGCGTGCCCGAGTTGAACAGAGTCGGGGTCGAGC
>JACCDQ010282057.1_pt1 | contig 11801 bp, 12 predicted proteins | sample 7446031 | NCBI WGS metagenome assembly JACCDQ01 (sample SAMN15323442, study PRJNA562643) | freshwater metagenome | isolation source: river surface water | place: USA:Blue River Watershed | collected 2017-08-17
CAGGTCAATATTTTGAGATAAAAACTGAGTATATTGAAATCACGCCTGAAGAGTATCAAGCAAAAATGGATTTATTTAAAACTAATTTAGATAGTTTATACAACAATTCGAGAAAATTGGAAAAAGAGATTCAAAAAAAATTGAGTGAATTAAAATATGAAGTTTGAGCGGCTGTTACTTAAGAACCTAACATTAAATATTACTGACGGAGAGCACGGATCGGTAATTGATGATCCAGAAGGACAATACTATCTTTTAAGTAATAAAAATATCATTAACGGTTCAATTGTATACAATCATACGGATAGAATTATTTCCAAAACATCTTTTGATAAAATTGCAAAGAGAACTAAACTTCAAACAAATGACGTAGTAATATCGACAGTAGGAACAATTGGTAAAGTTGCTGTTATTCGTGACAAGTTTTTGAAATATGATTTCCAAAGAAGTGTAGGAATAATTAAATGCGATACACAAAAACTTTTGCCTGAATACTTATATTATTATTTTAATCTTAAGTATGTTCAAAAACGTTTAACTGATGTATCAAAAGGTGCTGTTCAAAAATGTTTATTTATTAATGATCTGGAAAACTTACTTATTGACTGCCCAACAAATACATCGGACCAACTCGATATTGTGCAGATATTATCTAAATTAGATCAAAAAATTGATCTCAATAATAAAATAAGTGACGAACTAGAGGCCGCTGCCCAAACAATATTTAATTATTGGTTTATAGAACTAAATTTTCCAAATGAAAAGAACAAACCCTATAGCTTTAGCGGTGGTCATATTGAATGGAATGAAAAGTTAAAAAGAAAAATTCCTAAAAATTGGAGCGTGGAAAGCATTGAAAAATACATCACAGTGAAAGACGGAACTCACGATTCACCTAAACCTACAAAAGAAGGTTATAAGTTGATTACCTCAAAAAACCTAAAGCCCCAAGGTTTGGATTTTGAAAATGCTAATTACATATCTGAAGCAGATTATATTTCAATAAATAAAAGAAGCAGAGTTGATACGGGTGATATATTGTTTTCAATGATAGGCAGCGTAGGTACTGTTTATAAAATAGAAGAATTAGAAATTGATTTTGCAATTAAAAATGTTGCTTTATATAAAACGTCTGAGGCTGAGCACTATAAAAATTATATTTATATGTATTTGAAGTCGATGGATATGCAGCGATATATGAAAAATGTTATCTCTGGCAGTATACAAAAATTTATAGGGTTGGGACATTTGCGGGCAATGCCATTGTTGTTTAATGATTCGGTAATCAGAAAATTTAGTGAACTAACAAAGCCAATATTTTTAGAACTTGAAAATTCTAAACGTGAAAATATTAGGCTGTCACAATTAAGAGATTGGTTACTACCAATGCTAATGAGTGGTCAGCTAAAAATTAAATAAAGTTGAGTATTCATTGTAAGTAGTTTTTTGTATCGGTTTGTAGTATGTAGACTGAATTGATTAATATAGATAAATCCAATATTATAATTTTATGAATTTGTTCTAACTTATTAAATGAATAGTTTTAGCTAAAAAAAGATAGCGTTTGATATGGTTTTTAAAGAGACAAAAGCTATAGTGCATCCTTGACAGTCCGCCAATTAAACACAAATTAAGTATATTCATAAGAGAAAAAGGAACATTTTGGACTTAGATCAGAAAAAATTAAAAATTGCGTACCATGAAATAGGACATGCTGTTATGGCATTAAGGTATCGTCAAGCAATTCATAAAGTTTCTCTCAAAGAGATAAGTTCGTCGATGGGTACAGATAAGTACAAGGCGTTTATGCAGCTTGAGAAAGTCGATCCCCAACTTAAATTTACTGGAGAAAAGGCAATTCAGAAGATCATGATTTCTTTAGGCGGTTATGCCAGTGAAGCCATATTTTATGACGGTTTAATTAGTAGTATAGGTGGCGATGACTTAACAGTTGCGGCCAAAATAGCAGAGGACATGTTGCAAGTCGAAGAATTCAAAAATTGGATAGCCAATCTACCTCTTCCAGCTCCAGGTCCATTAGACATGATAGAAAATCAATCAATCAGAGCATATATTCATCTTAAGATCGGTGAATGTATTGAAATATTATCCCAAGTTAGCCCAGCAATAAAATTAATAGCTGACGAGTTATATAAAAAAGAAGAACTAACAGGGGATGAAGTTTTAGCTCTTTTTAATTCCTTCATGCAATCTAATCACTAAAAGCATCAGATAAATTTATGTACGAAGAACAACCGTAGTATTGATTGGTTGAATGTATCTATTAGGTACTTCTGTGTTTAATGCTTGATAAATATCAATGTTTGGATCTTTTAACGGATCGAAAATAGTTATGACAACTCCATACTTTACAGAGTCTTCTTTTAGCTCCCAGCGAGATACATGTTCTAACTCAAGAATCCAATCTCCGCTAACAATACCTCTTGTAAATTGGTTCTCACGCTTTACTATTGCAGCATAGTCGTCATTTACAACTTCAATATCATCTTTTTCACGACTAACTTTTCTCTGGATATTTTGCTCTCCCAACTTATAAATATTCGTTCTTAATCTACTTTTACAATAAGCACTTTTTAATGTGATGTCAGTTTCTCCGTTTAAAGTTACTGTTACTCTAACGCCAAGAATTTTTTTACCTTTCCTATTTGTTAATACGTCTGGAACTCTAAAAGGTATTCTCTGAATTTTTCTATCTTGAATAGATCCATGAAATAAAAAACTTTGTTCCCATTTAGACGAAGATATAATGGCTTCAGTATTAGGGATACCATGACCATAAAGTTCACTAGCCCTTGTGCTGTCTACCAATTGAAAATCTGGAAGATCAGCGAAATGTATTAACATAGCTCTAACTAAAGCGGAGTTAGCGTTCGGCATCAGTTCAAATATTTTTGCAGCTAAACGTGTAACCAAAGGAGCAGAAAAACTAGTCCCATTATTATATGCTAACTGATTACCATGGCTTCCAAAGCCCACGGGAGAATAATCATTTATTCTTGTCCATCCATTTGCCAGATTTCCACCGTGAGCGACTAAATCTGGCTTTTTATACTTTCCAAAGCCAGGGCCTCGACGTGTAAACGGTGAAGGATGCAGAAACCCTGACATCGTTCCTGGGGCGTGCTTCGATGCTACTGAACCAACAGTAAGAGCCAAGTTTGCTTCCGCTGGAGGCCACAGACGAGTATTTTGATCGTTGAAATATTCGGGGAAAGGCTGAGTCGGTTGATTTTCTTGTTCAGCTGGGTAGTTACCAGTTGAGACAACAAACAGAACATCATATTTTTGCGTAAGTTTATCAAGCTCTGCTGATAGAGGATTAATCACATCGTCTTTAATGCAAGATGAGCTTCCGCCTGCGGGTGAGCCAAAATTCATTGAGATATTATAGACTCGAATTTGTCGGTGCCATTGTTCAACCGTAGTTCTAACAACTTCCATAAACTTTTCTGTTTTTAACCGAATAACATTTCCAATGCCATCGTGCGGTCTCATACATATGCTTAGCACTTTTACGTCTGGTGATAGAGTTCCTTTTGTAATTTGCTCGAGGATTGAATCTCCATAAATTATACGGCTAGCGACAAAGGTTCCATGATCAACATTATAGGCCGGCCCTAAGGGCGTTTCAGCGCCAATTAAGCTACTAGAAATAAAACGTAAAGTTGTGTCTACTCCAGAGTCAAAAATACAAGCTTTGGCGTTTGAGGTATTGGGAAGTACAACAATATTATCACCAAGGTTCTGGCCAGGACTTGAAGCTGAAATAACTAAGTCTCCTTCGCCATTTAAGTTTTGAATCGCCATAAACTTGTCGGCTAGTTTCATTAGGGTTTCACGATCAGCTTTTACTCGAAGGATGAGACCAATCAAAGCGTCATATTCACTTAAGAGCTCACCTTTGTTTTGTTTTAAAAATTCATTTATATGACGCTTGTAGTTTCGCTTTTCTTCTATATTCAGATCGGGAAATAAAGAAACGAGAATTTCAAGAGGTTCAGTTGTTGTTTGAAGCTTTTCTTGCAAACTTTCTGTGATTTTTTCTGAAAGAGGTATAGAGCTAATTCCATCTATGGTTGCGAAGTTGGATTTTCCTACGCTTTCTTCCGTATTGCTGTAGCGCTCTAGTTGGCTAACTAATGTGACGAATTGTTCTTTTGTAGTAACTAGATGAGCTATATTCTGAGTGGGCGATCCAACGATTTTTGAAAAAGTTTTTTCTTCGAGTGTCTTTCCCTCCGATAAGGAAGCCTTGAAATCATTAGGAAGTTCGGCTCGGAAGTATACTTTTTCGTCTTTGCTATTGGTTAAAACTTGAGTGTCGATTTTATTTCTAAGATTCGAAGCTTCTTGAAATATTTTATTAGCATGCTCTTGATAAGAAGTCCGAGGGTAAGTGCCGCCTCCGCCACCCCTGTAAATCCGGTCTGTTGGTTCAGGCAAGGTCTCTCTTATTTGAAGATGCGGGCGCTTATCTGTCGACATAACTATGCCTCAGAGTTTTTCACTTTATTGTGAATAGTAGAATGTGGAATTCCCGTTAGAGCTTCAAGGGCATGGAAGGAATATTTATCTTTAAAACTTTTTCTTAGTTGTAATGTTAAGGAAATAATAAATTCATCAGAATTTTTTGTATTTTCAAAGCCTTGCTGTCTACGACGAAAATCTAAAGCTGAAAGCAATATGCTTTCATTAAGTGTAAGATTTGATTCAAGTAAAGATTTTCTTTGAGCTGAGGTAATGATTGTAGATAAGTCAGATCCAGACAGACCTGAGGTGGCTCTGACAATGCAGTTCATAATTTCCGACTTAAGAGAAGACTCTAATTTTGTTGAAAACAATTTTTCTCTCATTCGATCATCTGGCAACCCAACGTCTATAACTAAAGAAAACCGTCTCCACAAAGCAGGATCTAGAACATGAGGATGGTTGGTAGCAGCAATAATAAGAGAACCAGAATTTGAAATATCAAGGTTTTGTAAAAGAGTAATTACTACTCGCTTTAGCTCGCCCAATTCATTTTTATCATCCCGAAGTTTTGCTATAGCATCAATTTCATCAATAAAAATAACGCACTTATTAGAGGCTGCAAACTCAAATATCTTACGGATATTCGTTCCAGTTTCACCTAATAATGAAGAAATGAGAGTATCGAACCTTACAGTATATAAACGCATCTCAAGTGCTTTTGCGACATAACGTGAGAGATGAGTTTTGCCACAGCCTGGAGGGCCGTAAAGCAAAAGAGTTTGTCTTGGTTTAAGACCCGACCCGCGTAGCTTTTCTATTGAGCGCCATTCAAGTATTAGCTCATCAATTTGACGTTCTACTGCGCTAGCGACTACGGGTTTGCTAATAGGCCCAACATCATCGTAATGCAAAATATCCGGAATCGGACCTGAAATAGGGACGTTTGAAAATGAAACGTCACTAGTAAGATCAAAAGGTGCTGTTGATGATGCTATTTCGGCAGCTTCCGAAATTCTATGAGCGGCAGTGAAGTGGCGCTTCTTTTTTTCATCAGCTGCAACTTCATCACCAATCTCTTTTATGGCTTTCCAGTCTCTTCTGGACACGGCTTCTAATAAAGATAAAAACTGTCCAACAGACGGCATATTTGCTTTTCTCCACACTTATATATCTTATATATACTTGAAATCACTAGAAAAGTCAAGTCATCCAAATTTTCCTTTAAATTCGATAGTTTGGACAAAATGACGATAATTCCCTTTAATTTAATCATAACGCCTACTTAATAAAATCTACTATTTGTGACTTCTTGCGTGCTGTATTGGCGGACTGTTGATAAATATGCGTGTACCTTAAAGTTGTTTCTTGGCGTGCATGTCCTAACCAGTATCGAGCCAAAACAAAGTCTCGAGTCTGACCCACTAATTCTGTACATCTTGTATGCCTGCAACAATGATAGCTTTTCTGTTTATAATTTGTTTTTTGATAGGCTTCTCTTAAAGAAACTACAACATCTGAATGAGTCAATTCCTCAAACAAAACATAGTCTTTCGGATTGGGTCCATAAACTTTCTTTTTAAACTTTCCTTCCTGGATCTTGTAAAGTCGTACTAAATTATTGAATAAATCTTTATCGATAATTGGAACCAATCTGTCATATTTAGAATCAATCTTTGGTTTTCCTTTAAGAGGTTTTCTAAGAATTGAACCATCTTTTTGGCGGTTTCTAATTTTATTTTTTGGTTGGCTACTTAACAATATATAGCCGTAATATTTTATTCCATGATGATCTAACGCAGGACCCATTACCTGGTCATCCAGCTCGCCAATAAATAGGTCGTCTATAGATAGCCCATAAATTTCATTAAATCTCATAGCTGTCCAATATGCTGTCTGAAAAAATATGGCTGCCATGGGGTTTGAGTCTTTAAGTATTCCATGAACTATTTGGAACTCCTCAGGTGCGATGAGATGTTCAGCATTTCTAGATCCTACTAAGTGCGAAGGGAAGCTAGTTACTTTATAAACATTTGATGGATCAACCATGTTTCTCTTTTTCAAATAGTCTAAGAAGGTATTCAAAGTTTTAATGCAATGGTTTTTAGTTGAATAAGAAATTAATTGTTGTTTTTTCTTTACCGTATAAGCTGATTCCTCTAGCCACTTTTTAAAGTCTTCAAAATGCAGAGACCAATTATTAGGATTATTTGATTTCTTAACTTCTAAAAAGAATGGAATCACATAATTTTCAAGATCGAACTGTGAATTCTTCCAGGAATTGGGTTGGGTTTTCTTACAATATTCAATGTATTCATCAGAAAGCTTTGAAAACTGATAGTATTGAGTTTTCCATTGAAGTCTTCGCATAATGCGGCTTTTGACAGTATTAATTTCGGCTTCTTTGGCCTTGGCCCATTCTACAGCTTTATCTCTTGAATTAAAGTGAGGACATTCTTCTTTCTTAAGACGGACGCGCTTTTCTCCATCCCAGTAAACAAAGGAAAAATAAGAGCTACCATTAGAAAGTTTTCGTTCTTCTACACGCATACTGACACCAATAATCCATAAGGATTGGAAGTGACACAGTTTCAGCGTGTAATTGAGTCCACTACGGACGGGCTGATTTGTTATGGCTGGTCGTTGATTAGTTAATTATAGCAGACTTATTCATTATGTAAATAGCCTGACTTAAATAGCCAGAACTAATGAAGTTTTATATTTATTCTGCCCCTTACTTTATCTAAATATTTACAATCAAATTCTTCAATGAAAATTCTAGCTCTTAAATCATCATCGGCATCTTCCATATTGAATACCTTACCCAGTAATGCACGCACTTCGGGACTTTCCACAACTAATTTTAAAGCCAACTCATGTGAGCAATAATTAATATCTTCAATTGGATTGCAAGCAACTTTGTTAGCTGCAGTCAAAAGCAATGAATTTAAAAACAAAGTATTCATAGTTCCTCCAAAACAATCCTATCGAGAAACTGTTGTTAGGTGAACAAACAATCAAATAAATTCTTTGTCTCATAAAGATATAGAAAAATTTGAATTAAGTAGTCTGATTAGCATGGTCATATGAAATCAAGAAATCATGTACAAGACTTACCGACAGTTTAAAATTGAGATAATCGGAAAGTAGGTTACGTTTATCGGAAATACAAATACTGAAGTCACATTAACGAACAGAATGATAACTGTGAAAAAAGAAATAAGATTATCACAGGTATTGCAACGTGAGTTAAAAGGTAGAGTACTGTCGAAAATTGCTAAAGAAGTCGGGATTAGCGTTTCTATCCTCCATGATTGGTATAGCTCATCTAGGAAGCCGTCAGCTAAAAACTTGTGGCAACTGAAAAAATTAGCCGACTATCTTGGACTTACACTAGAGCAGATACTTTTTGATGAAAGAAATGAAAAACAGATCATTAGCTCAACTGTTTTCTCAGACAGAAGTGTTCAATACAGAATTAACATTGAAAAAGTAAAGGGGTAATTATGACGGCATATGGTGTGTTATTAGTTATTATTAGTTTAAGTTTTACATGCTCCGGTCTTGCCAGCGATAGATCCGATTTCGCTGTTGATGAATCTGTAAAATGGAACGGACCAGCTCCTCATCCAGCGAAAAGACTAAGTTATATTGAAACCAAAATTGTTCCTGAATGTGAAGTTGTATATATTTACTATTCGCCTAAAGGTGCTGCAGTACATTCTCCACAAGCTTCGGTTATTACATCAGCTTTTTGTATTGCAAATAATTCAATTGGAAAAGGGGCTAATTCACAGGACGTATGTGAGGTCATGAATGTCGATTGGAACAAGGGTATCTACAAATCATTTTATGGCGGTTCAAACAGGCTTTTCAGTAAAGGAATTTGTACCAAAGACAATCTAGAAAAATTTGTTGCTGAAATAAAGCGTCAATCAAAAGCAATGGCTACTGTGGACTCTAAATTTGCAGTTATTTCTGATAAGCTAGAATTCAAGAAATCATATGAGAAAAAATAGCGTTTTAAAGCTACTAATAAGATGAGACTATTCTTAGTATCTTTTTTACTTACATCCTTCTTCAGCCAAGCGTTATTATCAGATTGGTTGTGTCGGGAGGCATCTTCACAAAAACTTGGCCAAATAATTACTGCCTGTGGAATTGGTAAATCTGAAAAATTAGATGAGGCAAGAGTTAAGTCCAGAGAGAGTGCTGTTGAAGAATTTAAACGGATTTGCCAGCTTTCTAATGATTGCTTTGATTTTGACTACACTGTTACACCAAAAAGAACAGATTGTGAATTGAAAGACGGACTTCACATTTGTTATCGTGCTTTGGATTTTGAAATTACGGAGCAAAAAAGAAAGTTAGTTTCTTTGAACTTGAGTGATCTAGAAAGTGAACTCAACCAAAAAGAAGCCGAGATCAAAGAAATTCAAAATCGAATTGAAAAATTAGATCAAATTAAGAAAACTGACGCACTTGCTGATCAAAAGAAGAAAGAGCTAGCTCTACTTGAAGCGAGTTTAAATCAAAAGGAAGCCGAAGCTCTGAAATTAGAGGACTTAAACTCAAAAGACACTATTGAGTCTGGAGGATATAAATACCTTCATCAAATTTACAAAAGTAGCTTTAAGTTTTCATTTCATTACTGGGATTCAAAAATTTCTGACAGTTCAGAAAAGGATATCATGTGGCTGGCCTCTTATGAAAGACGTCCTTACAGTTGGTTAGGAATGCAATTCTATGGTGGATTTGCTAATGGTAGACTAAATAATCAAAAATCATCTGTAGCAGATGTTCCAACGATGGGGCTATCCAATTCAATCCATAATTACAATGGTAAAGTCGTATTAGCTAACCTAGGATTGGCTGGTTTGGTTTATCCTGGATGGTCTGGTACATATTTAAAGATGGAATTGGGGTTGGTTGCTGGTCGCAAAGAATCTTATACCATTAATTATAATGGAGCCGGTGTTGGTACAGCCACAACTGATACTACAAATGTATCAGCGACTTATTACGGAGCGCAAGTTGGCTTTGATACCAGAGATGATAAAAAAGGATGGGGTATGTTTTCTGAGATTGGTTTTAGAAAAATAAATTCAGACTCTGACTTAGGAATGATTGGCGGTCTTGGTCTGAACTATGGATTTTGACGACTGCTATCGAAAATCAACAGAAAAGTAAACAAGAGAAAAATAAAAGATTGTTAGTCTACTTTTTGCTCAAAATTAAATAAGATAAGTTCTGAGTAATTACGCTCAGAAAGCGAGATTATATGTCTCAAAAGAAAAAAGTGCAGAAGAAAGCACTTAAAAAAAGTACAATAGATCCAATTTATCCTCGTCAAGTAGCTACAAAGCTATGGCAAATACCTATGTCGGATGCTGATTTCATAAGATGGATTGCTGTGTGGGCGTATGGCAAACATACTGATGACCTAGGAATGGTTATGGATGATATGCTCAATGTGCTTGATGATGGCAGGCTAAGTAAAAAACAATATAACAATTTCCTAGAAGCCTTTTGCTATAATATACGATAGAAATTTTCTAAGCCACGGAAGGCCTGTTTTGAGAGTCCACTAGTAAATTAAGTTCCATTTTTATTTTTCTTGGAGTTGTCTGATCTTTTTTTAAAAATTTAACTTCTTCAAGCAAATTAAGCTTTATAAAAAATATATTTTTAATATGGTCTTCAATTTCAGTAAAAGAAAGCTGGCAGCAAATAGTTTTAAGCCAAATTCTTCTCTTTGCTCTATTAATTTGATCATTGAAAGAGCCATTTCTTAACTTATATGTTTGCATTAATAAATCAGTCAAAAAAGTTAAGTCGTTCACTTTTTCATTTGGTATTTCCAAAGTTGAAATTTTAAGTTCCTTTAAGTGATCACTCCTAAGCTCATCTTTTTTGTATTTATCTAAATGTGAGTCGCCATTTATTTCTAAAGCTAATGCAGATGCGCCCTCAACTTTGAGTCCAAATATTATAAAATCAGGAACATAATTGCCTATGACCATTTTAAAGTTGTTTGGAAAATCTTTGGAATGCAAGATGCTCGGATATATTTCTAAATGTTTTAATTTAGGATTGCATTTAATAATGCTTTCAATGTTCGTAAGGAATTTTCTTTCTTGTGGGGTTGAATTGAATCCAGAGTGGCAGCCATACTTTTTATGACACTCACGCATATACTTAATGCATGCAGCTTTATACAATGACAAAAGCATTTTATCGTTGATTGCTGGAAATTCAGACTTCGAATTGGATTCATTTTTTAATCTTCTTTGCTTGATTATTTTTAAGTTATACTTTTCTTGAGTTCTCTGGATTAAGAAATTAAAAGCTCCTGAGTCCCAGCAGGACTCTAGCAATTTAGCTTCATCTTTAGTTTGCTGTTCAATTGGAAGTTTATATTGAAAGCTCATAAGCAAAAGTCTCCTATGACAGATCGGCAGTCTGCTAAAAAATATTCTAGTAAATTCAATGGCTTAGTCTGTTTCTTGGCCTGAAAGTGGTAAATTTTCTGACAATTATGTACATTTCTATTCTATACAATTTTGTCAAAAATATTTCAGAAGATGTCTTTAACCTTTTCCCGACTTTCCTTTGTGAGATGAAGGTACTGAGAAGTAATTGATATATTTGAGTGTCTAAGGTTGTCCCTGACAAAAGTAAGCGGTAAGCCTTTATCCAAGCATATTGTGCCGTAAGTATGTCTTAGCGAATGAACGGATAGCTTTGGCGATAATCCAATTGTTCTGCACCACATTTTAAATCGTGCATGAACATGGGATCGGCTTAAAATTCTTCCAGTTAGGCTAAAAATATACTCCGTATCAACTCTTTTTAATAAGTTCATTCTAAGGTCAATAAATTCGATTAGAAGTTTTTTAGTTTTAGTTCCAAAATAGACTGTTCCTTTCTTCCTATTCTTTGAAACTTCAGACCTGATTATCAGAAAATCTTCATCAAGGTCAGAATACTTAAGAGTTAATGCCTCTGAAACTCTTAACCCTGTATTTGCAATTAACGAAAATAAATAAAAATCTACAATGTTCCTAACTTCATTTGGATTTTTATTATTTGAATTCAATATGTGTAAAATGGACTTATCTTTTTCAAGTTCAAGTTTGTTCAAAAGTTTATTTAATTGATCTTCGGAAAGAACCTTGTCAGCAGTTATCATGAGTTCTCCTTTAAAAAAGAACAATTCATGTTCAAAATTAACTAGTGTTCTATAAGTCGTACATAGAAAGTTGAGTTAAATTTTAAAACTATGTCATTTCAACAACTTAGGCTATTTCAGA
>JACCDQ010487436.1_pt1 | contig 11801 bp, 10 predicted proteins | sample 7446031 | NCBI WGS metagenome assembly JACCDQ01 (sample SAMN15323442, study PRJNA562643) | freshwater metagenome | isolation source: river surface water | place: USA:Blue River Watershed | collected 2017-08-17
CAGGGGTTAAAGGGTCGATATCAATAGATTTTAAAGTATCTTTAGCAACAACAGTCTGGGTTGATTTTTGTGCCAATGCTGCGGTGTTACTTAAGATGCTAAGAAATAGTGCTATGGAAATAATTTTATTCACTATCCTTTGATTAATTCTATGATTCTATTAAAATCCTCCTGAGACTGGAAAGGAATCGTAATTTTACCTTTTCCATTATTGGCAACTTTAATGTCTACAAGATTTCCAAAATAGGAATTAAAAATTCTTTTTTGGTTTTCGTCGATATCAAAAGAAGCTGCCTTTGCCTTGGTAACTGGTTTTGGTTTTAAACTTTCATGGTAGTTTTTTACCAAAGTCTCTGTATCACGAACGGAAAGATTTTGACTTACAATTTTTTGATAAATATCAGTTTGTGCGTCTAAATCTTCAATGTTGATGATTGCTCTACCGTGTCCCATGCTGATGAAACCATCACGAATTCCTGTTTGAATAATCGGATCCAGTTTTAACAGACGCAAATAATTAGCAATAGTAGAACGTTTTTTGCCTACGCGCTCACTCATTTGTTCCTGAGTCAATTGGATTTCATCCATTAAACGTTGATACGAAAGAGCTATCTCGATAGGATCTAAGTCATGACGTTGAATGTTTTCAACCAATGCCATAACTAAAGACTCATTGTCATTAGCAATCCTGATATATGCCGGAACGGTAGCAAGTCCCACTAATTTAGAAGCACGCAAACGACGCTCTCCCGAAATTAATTGGTATTTGTTAAAATCTAATTTTCTAACAGTAATCGGTTGAATTACACCTAATTCCTTGATGGAAGTGGCTAATTCTTTTAAAGATTCTTCGTTAAAATTACTTCTGGGCTGAAAAGGATTTATTTCAATAGCTTCAATTTCAAGCTCAATAATGTTTCCAACAACCTTGTCAGCATTTTTGTCCTCAACCGATTTAATATCGTTTTCCGGGTCTTTTAATAATGCTGATAAACCTCTTCCTAAAGCCTGTTTTTTTATCGCTTTTGTCATAAAAAATTATTGGATGTCGTTTTTCTTAATAATTTCCTGTGCTAGGTGTAAATAATTAGTAGCTCCTTTGCTGGTTGCATCATAATTAATGATACTTTCACCAAAACTAGGTGCCTCACTTAATTTTACATTTCGTTGAATAATAGTTTCAAAAACCATATCATTAAAATGCTTTTGTACTTCCTCAACCACCTGATTAGATAAACGCAATCTGGAATCGTACATAGTTAACAATAAACCTTCGATGTCCAATTCAGGATTGTGAATTTTTTGAATACTTTTTATGGTATTCAATAGTTTACCAAGTCCTTCCAAAGCAAAATATTCACACTGAATAGGAATAACTACTGAGTCGGCTGCTGTTAAAGCATTTAATGTTAACAGTCCAAGAGAAGGTGCGCAGTCGATAATGATGTAGTCGTAATCGTCTTTTACACTTTCCAATGCCTTTTTTAGCATGTATTCTCTATTTTCCTTGTCTACCAATTCGATTTCGATAGCCACAAGGTCAATATGAGCCGGAATTACATCTACGTTTGGAGCCGAACATTTCACTACAGCTTCTTTTGGAGTATTGCTATGTTCGAGAATTTGGTAGGTGCCAATTTCTACACTTTCTACATCAATACCTAATCCCGAACTGGCATTGGCTTGAGGATCAGCATCTATTAATAATACTTTCTTTTCTAAAACACCCAGGGAAGCAGCAAGATTTACTGATGATGTAGTCTTTCCAACGCCTCCTTTTTGATTAGCAATCGCAATGATTTTGCCCATTTATTTTCTATAATTTTGAACGGTAAAAATACAATTTATTATGGTTTCTGAAAATCTATTTTGTTAACATTTGTTAAAGCTTGATTTGTGGTGTTTTGAGGGGCTTTAGTATGGTTTTGAGTTGAAAATCATAAAATGTATTTTATTTTTGATAATTGTTTGCATAACTAAAAAAGAGTTGTATATTTGCAGCCGCGTTACGGGGTGTAGCGTAGCCCGGTTATCGCGCCTGCTTTGGGAGCAGGAGGCCGCAGGTTCGAATCCTGCCACCCCGACAGAAAACCTTCTTGTGAACCAAGAAGGTTTTTTTATTTCCAGAAATTATGTTTTACGTTTATATTTTATATTCAAAATTAATTGACAAACATTATGTTGGTTATACTTCTATGTCATTAGAAGAAAGATTACGTCGTCATTTGACTTCTCATAAAGGATTTACGGGTAGGATTAAAGATTGGGAAATCGTTTATTTTGAATCCTATGATGATAAAGGAAAAGCTATTTTGAGAGAACAGGAAATTAAAAAGTGGAAAAGTAAAACGAAGATTTTAGAATTAATTTCAAAATAATGGCAAGTTATCGCGTCCCGATTGGAAATCGGGAAGGCCGCAGGTTCGAATTTCCGTTTTCGGAATAAACTCTGCCACCCCGACAGAAAACCTTCTTGTGAACCAAGAAGGTTTTTTTATTTCCAGCCATTTGTTGATTTTATAGTGATTGGTTTTTTTATCTATTTTAGGATAATAAAAACTGATTGTTAGTATTTATTTTTCCAATAATAAAAACTTACTTTTGTGCTGTTTTAAAAATCAAACCTTTAATTATTATGTCAGATACAATCGAAAAAATAAAATGCCTTATTATAGGTTCTGGTCCTGCGGGTTATACGGCAGCAATTTATGCGGCCAGAGCTAATATGAATCCAATATTATACCAAGGAATGCAACCGGGGGGGCAATTGACTACGACTAATGAAGTGGAAAATTTCCCAGGATATGTTGACGGAGTTACCGGGCCTGAAATGATGGTGCAATTGCAACAACAGGCACAGCGTTTTGGTGCTGATGTTCGTGATGGATGGGCAACTAAAGTAGATTTTTCAGGAGATATTCATAAAGTTTGGATTAATGACAGCATTGAATTGCATTGTGAAACGGTAATTATTTCTACAGGTGCTTCGGCTAAATATTTAGGATTACCATCAGAGCAACATTATTTGCAAATGGGTGGAGGAGTATCGGCTTGTGCTGTTTGTGATGGATTTTTCTATAGAAATCAGGAAGTAGTGATTGTTGGAGCAGGAGATTCAGCTTGTGAAGAGGCGCATTATCTATCAAAACTTTGTAAAAAAGTAACCATGCTGGTAAGAAGTGATAAGTTTAGAGCTTCTAAAATCATGGAAGAGCGTGTGCGTAAAACCGAGAATATCGAGATTTTAATGAATCATGATACTGTTGAAGTTATTGGTGACGGAAATGTTGTTGAGGCTATCAAAGCAAAAAATAAAACAACAGGAGAAGTTTTTGATATTCCGGCAACAGGTTTCTTTGTGGCTATTGGTCATAAACCGAACACTGATATTTTCAAAGATTACTTGACATTAGATGAAACCGGATATATTATCAATACACCGGGAACTTCTAAAACGAATGTAGCAGGGGTTTTTGTTGCCGGTGATGCTGCTGATCATGTTTACCGTCAGGCGATTACTGCTGCGGGTACTGGTTGTATGGCTGCTCTTGATGCCGAAAGATATTTGGCTGCTAAGGAGTAATTAACATATTTTAAATACCAAAAAAGGCTGTTTCAGATTAGTGAAACAGCCTTTTTTTATTGATTTTTAGAAAGTTTTGCTTTGTCGGTAAATTTATTTATTTCAATTTTTGCATCGCCGTACAATTCGGTTTCTGATTTTTCACTGGCATTAATAATGATTTCTTTTTTAGGATTAATGCTGTTTTTGCTTTGTCCTTCAGCAATCAGTACGATAGAATTTATAGTTAATTTATTTGCTTCCAGAACCGAATTGTTTTCTAATCTAATCAAGCCGCTGTTAGCTTCTCCTTCAATTTTAGCTTTTGCTTTTTGATAGAGGTCTATAGTTATTTCATCGGTAGTGATCAAAGATTTTAAATCGGCTCCTTTAGTTAATGCTATTTTAGTTTTTTCGCTTTTAAGATTCAATTCTATTTTTGAATTGCCATCTGCTTCTAATGCAAAGTTTTTGCTGTTAACGTTCATGAAAATTTTAGAATCATCGACTGTTTTTACAACAAGATTGTCACCAAGGATTTCCTGAATAGCTGTTATTTCGGAATCATTTTTTGAAATAATAGTGTTTAATTCAGAAGTATAAGTAACTTTTACTTTTAAAGATTTGTGCTTTATTATTTTTTTAGAAGTCGAAATATGCAGTACATTATCAGTAACTTCAATGTCGATTATATCGATTAAATTGTCATCGGCTTCTATTTTTATTTCAGGAAATTCTCCTCTTTCTAAGGAAACCTGAATGTTGTCTTCTACTTCAATTGCACTGAAGTTTTTTATGTTTTTATTTTTTGTTGTTATTGTTTTTGAACCGCTTATTTTTTCTTTCTTCTGTGCTAAAATAATTGTGGTTGATAAAAAGACTAAAAGTAGAATGGTAATTTTTTGCATGGTCATTTTCATTTAGGTTATATACAAATATAAAAAAATCACCCACTTATAATGGGCGATTCTTGTTTTTTAATCAGAATTTTAATTAATCTTCGCTGATGTCTCCTCCTGAACTTGTTGTTTTTTCAATGTGTTTAGGATTGTTATTGTATTCAATTTTCCCACCGCTACTGGCTTCTGCCTTTAAGCTGACAATAGGGTGAATGTTTATTTTTGAACCACTTGAAGATTCGGCTGTAATGTTGTTTGCCAGTAAATCTTCAGCATTTATTTTACTCGCACTGGTAGCTTCGGTGTCTAAGTTGAGCGCCATTCCTTTAATTTCAATTTTGCTGGCACTACTACTGCTGGCTTTTATATTGTCAATGGATAGTTGCACCTCAATTTTTGCTGCACTCGAAGTGTTTAAGCTAATATTTTCTCCTTTTAAAGTGTTTTTGGTCTTTATTGATGAGGCGCTATTAGCTGTAAGTTCTTCGATAACGGGAGCAGTTATAAAAACTTTTTGTCCATGTTGACTACTGAAATTTCCGTTTTTTCGATTGATAATCAGAACTCCATTTCTAACTTCGGTAATAATACTATTCTGAAGATTATCATCGGCTTCAACCAGCACTTTTGTTCTGTCCGCTTGTTCAACTATTACTTCAATGGCGCTGCTTACTTCAATACGGGTGAAGTTTTCTGAAATATTTCTTTTTTCAGTAATGATATTTCCATTTCCATTAATTGAATGATGATGGTGTTGATTATTGCAGGAAACCAGTGTTACTGCAACAAAAGCAATCAGACTTTTTTTTAAAGATACTAACATAATTAATTGGTTTTAATGATGATACCGTCTTTGCCAATTTTTAATTCTTCGATGTGTGTTTTAGAATTTACTATAGTGTCCGTTTTTTGATTTTCGGATGTATTTTCATCGTCTGCGTTTTCATCTCCCGGACAATTTAAACAATTGGCTTCTGATTGACCTATTTTGTAAACAGGTTCAAAAGCATCATAATTTAAATCAAAAAAGTCATCATCTGAATGATCATAATCCTGAACGGATTCATCCACTTTAAAAATAGTGCCTTCGATTAGAAACAAGGTAATTTCTATTTTCTGATTTCTGAATTTGTTTTTTAAATCAGATAATAAATAGTTGTCAAAAACAAGCTGATTTCCAGTGATTTTGTATTGGTAACGAATTTTTTCAGCATTTTTTCTGGCTTCAGAAAATGATTTTCCTTTGGCTTCTTTTTCAATTTGGATATAACTGTAATTTTCGTTTGATTTTTTTATTCTAAAGCGTACATCATTGGAATATATAATGTCGTTATCGGTTGAATCAGTTGTAATTTTAAATTCGGCACGGTCATAAATATCTCTGGCAAAGTAATCGTTGTACCTGAATTTAATTAATAAAGTATCTTTTAATGGGATATTTAATGTTTCTTTTTTAACCACACGACCATCCATGGCAAAGGCTGAGGCCTGTTTTATTCCTAAAGCTGTGACTAAGGCAATTGCCATAATCCAAAGTGCAATTAAGGTGTATTTGGCTATTGAACCAATTGATTTTGTGTTAGGAGCCAATAGTTTAAAACCTAATATAGTCAGGAAAAAGAAAGGGATTCCAACGGCAAAAAACATCAGCAAACCTAAAACCCAAAAGGGATAATCTGTAAAATTTCCTGTTTCAATAAAACCTTCCCATGGAAAATCAACAAATGTATTTGTGCCTAAAGTGAAAACCCCAATTAGCAAAATAGTCAAAGTAGACAGTCCTGCTATTATTAGTAAAACTCCAAGAAATTTAGCTAGAATTCCTAAAACGCTCAGGATGAAATTCCCTAATGAATTTCCAACTTTGTTGGCTCCTTTTTTTATCTGATTGCCATATTTGTCATAATCCGCATTTTTTATTTTTTCAGAAACGGTTTCGAATTCTTCTCTTACTTTTTTTTCAATATTCGAAATATTAACCGGTTCTCCGGTCATTTCCAGTTTTTCTGAGGTAGTACGGGCTTCAGGAGTTACGATCCAAAGAATAATATAAGCAATTATTCCTGTTCCGAAACCTGCAAAAATCAAGAGTACTAACACAATTCGAATCCAAACTACATCAATTCCAAAATAATGTCCAAGACCTGATGCTACGCCACCAATCATTCCTTTGTCGCTATCGCGATACAGTTTTTTTGTTCTGTAATTGATAGTGTTTCCTTGTTGTTGATTTTCAAAGCTTTTAGGCTCGTCTTCAATGATGTAATCTTCGGGTTGGCCCATGATGGAGATGATCTCATCAACTTCTTTCAACCCTACTACATGTTTTTCGCTTATTTGTTTTTCATTCAACAATTCGGCAATTCTCATTTCGATATCTTTAATAATCTCATCCTGACCAGACGAATTATTAAGTGAGCGTTTGATTGCGTCAAAATAGCGGGATAATTTTTGGTATGCATCTTCGTCAATGTGAAAAAACATACCGCCTAGATTTATGTTTACAGTTTTATTCATGACTCTGTTGTTTGGTTTGTGATTAGATTTACGGCATTAGACAATTCGGTCCAGGTGCCATTAAGTTCGTTTAAGAAAGTTTGTCCATCGTCGGTTAAACCATAATATTTTCTGGGTGGTCCCGAAGTAGATTCTTCCCATCGATAGGTGAGTAATCCATCATTTTTTAATCGTGTGAGCAAAGGGTAAATGGTCCCTTCTACGACTAATAATTTTGCGTTTTTTAATGTTTCTAATATTTCGGATGTATAGGCATCTTGTTTTTTTAATACAGATAAGATGCAAAACTCGAGAACACCTTTACGCATCTGGGCTTTTGTGTTTTCAATGTTCATGATTGAGATGTTTTTACTTAATAAAGTTTATCGTTAGAGGATAATTGTATTTCTCTCCGTTTGAAGCGTTAATAGCAGCAATGATAATCAGAAAAAATTCTACTATTTTTAAAATAAAGAACAGTAATACACTGATAATTCCTATGGTGATGATGCTAACATTATCAGCATAATTTATTTTATTCCAAAAGAACTCGTGATTGTTTAAGAATTCAGTCCAGTCCATACTGCTAAAAATAGCCGTTGAGAATGCCGGTATGGCAATCAGGACAAAGATTAATGAATAGATTAATAAACTAAGTTGAAAGTTGATTATTTGCTTTCCATTATGGTCGATTAATTCCGATTTTTCTTTTTTACTGCTCCAAATGATAATTGGGAAAATAAAATTTCCAAACGGAATAAAGTACTGTAAAAGAGCGCTTAGATGGGTTAAGGCTGCTATGGTTTTGTCATTTTTGGTTTCCATACTTATAGGTTCTAGTAATTTCTTATACAAATATATGTCTTAAAACAGGTATTATGTATTACAAAGTACTTATAATTAACATAAAATTAACATTTTTGTGTTTTTCAGAACTAACTAAATATTTTGTATATTGGTTTAAAACCAAGACAATGAAACTCACTGCAACTAATCTTAACCGATTTTTATTTTTTAAATTACCATCAGCTTTTATTTGTGGGGTAAGGGTAACAGAAATAACATTAGAAAAATGTGTGGTATCAGTAAAACATAGATGGATTAATCAAAATCCGTTTCAATCGATGTATTTTGCGGTTCAGGCTATGGCGGCAGAGTTAACAACAGGAGCTCTGGTTATGTTGTATATTCAGGAAAGTAGTCACAATATAGGAATGTTAGTTGCCAGTAATAAAAGTGTCTTTTCTAAGAAAGCAACAGGGCGAATTACTTTTATTTGCCAAAATGTAGATCCAATAAAAACAGCAATTAAAAATACAATTGAAACCGGAGAGGGACAAACCTTTTGGTTAAAATCTATTGGAACCAATGAAAAAGGGGAGCAGGTTTCGGAAATGGATTTTGAATGGACTATTAAGCTGAAATAAATAAGAAACACTTCCATAGAAAAATATGAAAGTGTTTCTTGGTTTAGGGTTTGGTTTACTGTTATTTGATAATTATTTTTTGACTGAATTCTCCTTTATCTGTTTTAATCAAAACAATATAAACTGCAGAGCTTAGATTGTTAATTGGAATTTGGATAAAGTTTTGCTTCTCATCATCGATTTTCCATTTGCCAATGTTTTGTTTCGGAATATTGAATAAAGAAACGGATTCAATGTTCACATCGTAAAAATTGTTTTTAATATTCAACATGTGATTATCATTAGTATAATAACAAATGATACCATTGTTAATGTTTGTTTCGTTGATGCTGTAAGTTTTGTTTACAAATTGTAAAGAGAATCGATTATTATATTCGCCAGGCGCTAATGAAATTTCAAAATTGGCTTTTCTTAAATCATAATAAATTCTGTTTGTATTGTCATAAACATAAATATCAAGGTTGTTAGGAATATTTTCTAAGGCATCAATTTTTATAGTTGATTTTCCTTCATTGGTAATTTTTAGTCCAAATGGAATAATTTGTTCACGATCAAAATTTGGAATTCCCTGAATGATAAAAGGAAGGTTTTCCAATTCCCAATACATGTCATTATCTTTAACTTCAATCATTTTTGCATCGTATCCAAAATCAAATTGGTTGGTTGTATTTGGGTCGGTACCCACCAGAATTTGTCTGTGATTACCAATTGGAGAATCAAATCCTAATCTGATTTTCATTCGTTTATCAATAGTTTCTTTAGCAGCAAAAGAATTTTTATCATTAGCTGTTTTCATAAAAATAGAATTTCCTGAAGACTCTCTTACAAAGGCACGTTGACTATTTTTAAAAGTGAATGTTCCTCCTTGGACATTGTTTGTGGAGGAGGCATTTATAAAGAAAGCTTGTCCTACAGGAATATAACGTTGTGGGATTTTGGATCCTGTAGCTCCATTGTTAACATTCAGAGGATCGTTTGCAATTGCGGCGACACCTCCGGTTAAGGTATAGGTTGCATAGCCTCCCTCGTATTGCGCCAGAATGTGGTTGTTTGACAAACCAAAGTGATCCCAGAAATACAATGCCCCGCCAAAAGTATTAGTTGTTCCTCTGCAACCTGTGCAATCTTTTAGATTGTCTTTTATAAATTCATCGGCATCTAAGACACTTGGATAGGGATTTCCTATTAGGTATGTTTGTTGTAAAGCGATGAATTTATTAATAGTTCCTGAATTTGGTTTTCCTGTGAATACATAATTTTGGGTGTCATTTACAGGAGCAGTTCCTCCGCTTCCTTTCATGCTAAAGCCATCAGCAACAGCAATTAAGCCTGTACTGGATTTATATTGCCATTGGTAGTAATTATCCCAATTTGAATTTGAAGCAGGGGTAAGCGAACTATAAGTCCAAATCCATCTGTTGCTAATTTTAATAGGTATGGAAAGTGGTCCATCGGCAAAATTGGCTCCGTCACCAAAGCTTATGTTTTTTGGGTTTGAGCTATCAGTTCCATCTCTTAAAATAGAAGTCATTGAGTATGACGAATTATTCGCTGCTCCTCTATTACTTACAGGTGAAGACCAATAGTTGTAATTAAAACTGTTTTGTTTGCCTTGTTGGTCTATTTCAATATAACCAGTACTGCTTTCCTCAAAAATACTTTCGCTAAATTGAACAGTGCTGTAACGTTTTTGAACCAATTGCGATTCGCCTACCAAATCAATTTTACCATCTAATTTTAGATATTGAGTAATCCATAGTCCATGTCCGGGATTGTTTTCGTCTTGAATTCCTGAGTTGGTAATAATTAGTTCGTTAGACATTACAATCAGACCAAGTAATGTTAAATCCTGAGTATTTGAAGTAACTTTATGATTAATTTTTACAATATTCCAATTGATTGGTTGATTATTTATTCCAACACTATTAGGAACATCCCAAACATCATAATTAGTCCAGGTGTTGTCAGTATTCCAAGTTTGGTTAGAAACTCTTGAAGTATAAGGAATAGGAGCTGTTTGTTGTTGACTTGAATTGATGTTATGCAATCTTCCGATCACTCCTTTGTAGGCAACTAAATTTCCACAATTAGTTGTCATTCGGTAGTATCCCAGAAGATCACTCCATAACAAAGGATTATCTTCAATTCCGTTGTTGTCGTTGTCAGCACCGGAAATTCTTAAAGGTATTACAACTCCTCCCACATCAGTTCCTGAGATGTCAATTTCCTGATTCATCATTTGTCTTATTTGTTCCACTCCTAAAGTTTTATTCCAAATTTTAACTTCGTCAATCCAGCCATGGAAATAATTAGTAGGAGTATTTGTTGAAGATTGATTCATAGCACCCAGCAGAGCTTCGATAGTAGTTGCTGTTGCAACCGGAGCAGAACCATTTTTAGAAGCTAATTCTAAACCGTCAACATAAAGTTTGTAAGTTGCACCATCAAAAGTAGCGGCCAAATGATACCATCTGTCGGTTCCAACAACGTTAGTTCCTGATGTAATAGAATTGGCTCCTGAAGCATTGAACCAATTAAATTGGACTTGCCCATCCACAATACTTAAATCATAACCCTTAGTGTTATCTCCGGCATCCTTTCTGGAGAAAACAGTTCGGATTCCATTGACAGAGTTTGGTTTTACCCAAAATTCAATACTGAAATTAGTATTTAGGTTGTAATTGTCTTTAAAAGTTACATAATCGTTATTTCCATCAAAATCTACTGATTTACAATCTATAAATGTAATAGCGGTTTCATCGAAACAACCATTTGAAAGTGTCCATCTTACCACATACGTTCCCGGATCGGCGGTGAAAATTGCATCTGGGTCGGTGGCACTGGAAAAAGTAGCCGAGTTTCCACATGAGGAAGAGGTAGCGCTGGTAATAGTCCAGGTTCCGGTAATTCCGGTTCCGGGATAATCAGTATCCCCGGCTGTGGTATTTGGAACTACATACAAATTACTTTTCCATGCTCCTTTATTATAGTTGGTTACCGCTGATTTAGTGTTGTCGTAAGCATTTAATTTGATGCTGTTTTCTCCGCAATTACTGGCAAGAGGGGCATAATCTTCTCCGGCATAAGCTAAGCTTGTATTAATATTTACAAAGCTGGTTCCCGAACTATTATCAGTTCTGCAACCATTAACTAAAGTAGTAACTCCATATTCTCTTATTCCGGGAGTTTGAGGAGTTACAGTTGCAGTAGTTCCTCTGGCAATTACATTTCCATCTTCATCAGTCCATTCTAATTCGTCATCTACTGTAGCGAATGCAAAACCAACGTCGTCAATTGCCCATCCGCTTCCTACGTTAAAAGTTTGGGTGTTTGAACAATTATTTGAGGAATGTTTTGGAAAAGTTACATTATTGCAAGTACCGCCACTTGGTCCGGAATTGAAAGTAAATCTAACGC
>JACCDQ010437745.1_pt1 | contig 11799 bp, 8 predicted proteins | sample 7446031 | NCBI WGS metagenome assembly JACCDQ01 (sample SAMN15323442, study PRJNA562643) | freshwater metagenome | isolation source: river surface water | place: USA:Blue River Watershed | collected 2017-08-17
ACCCCTGCCCAGTGGAATTTCGACTTCCATGATGGCCCGGAAATCTGGACCGCCAACCGTGCCGATGAACATGGCAGCGGCAATTGGTGGGACCACGTGACATTCAACCAGTGGAACCGGGGCCGGAATGTCCGCTGGAACTCGGACTACCGAACGGTGATCCTGAAGGTCAACCGGCCCTACTGGGAATGGTGGTGATGGGAAGGGTGGTGATGGGAAGGGTGGTGATGGGAAGGGTGGTGATCACCACGGGTCGCCCTCAACGCACCGGCTCGGCGGCCAGCGCGGCCGCCAGCAGGGTCTGCGTGTAGGGATGTTTGGGGGCGTCGAACACCTGGGCCGTCGGCCCGCGTTCGACGACCTCGCCGTCCTTCATCACCAGCACCTGATGGGCGACCGCGCGGATCACCGCGAGGTCGTGGCTGATGAAGACGTAGCTCAGGCCCTGCTCGCGCTGCAGGCGCAGCAGCAGGGCCAGCACCTGCTGCTGGACCGAGGCGTCGAGCGCCGAGGTGGGCTCATCGAGCAGCAGCAGTTCGGGCTTGAGGATCAACGCCCGGGCGATCGCGATGCGCTGGCGCTGGCCGCCGGAGAACTCGTGCGGGTAGCGCTGCAGCAGATCCCCTGTGCCACGGGTGTCGCGTGCGGCACCGGCTTCGGTGTCCAGCCCGACCTCGGCCAGCGCGGCGCGGATGCGGGCCTCGCGTTCGGCGGCGCCCAGGTCCGGGTGGTGCAGGGCCAGGCCTTCGCCGACGATCTGGCCGATCGTCATGCGCGGCGACAGCGCCGCGAACGGGTCCTGGAAGACCACCTGCATGCGCCGGCGCAGGCCGCGCAGGTCGGCACCTTCGGCGAGGTCGACCCGCTGGGTCGAACGCTGCTGGGACGTGTTCATCACGTCGCTGGCGACCTGGTTGTGCAGCGTCACCTCGCCGGCGGCGAGCGGCTGCAAGGCCAGCAGGGCCATGCCCAGCGTCGTCTTGCCTGAACCCGATTCGCCGACGATGCCCACGGTCTGACCGCGTGGCACGGCCAGCGAGGCCTCGCGCACGGCGACGAAGTCCTTGCGGCGCCACCAGCCCGCCGGCTGGCTGAAGGTCACGCGCACGCCCTGGGCCTGCAGCAGCGGGGTCTGGCGGCTGTCGCGTTCGGCGCTGGTCAGCGGTTGCGGGCGGGCGGCCAGCAGCTGGCGCGTGTAGGGGTGTTTCGGGCGGGCGAAGACGCGGGCGGTGATGCCGTCCTCGACGATCTGGCCACGCGACATCACCGCCACACGGTCGGCGTAGCGGCCGACCAGGTTCAGGTCGTGGGTGATGAACAGCAGCGCCATGCCCATCTCCTGCTGCAGCTCATCGAGCAGGGCCAGGATCTGCGCCTGGATGGTCACGTCCAGCGCGGTGGTGGGCTCGTCGGCGATCAGCAGGCGCGGCTTGCAGGCCAGCGCCATGGCGATCATGGCGCGCTGGCGCTGGCCGCCCGACAGCTCGTGCGGGTAGGCGTCGACGCGTCGTGCGGGCTCGGGGATGCCGGTGCGATCGAGCAGCGCGATGGCGCGTTCGCGGGCCTCGCGCGCGCTCAGGCCCTCGTGCAGTTCGAGCACCTCGCCGATCTGGTTGCCCACCGTGTAGAGCGGGTTCAGGGCCGTCATCGGCTCCTGGAAGATCATCGCGATGTCGCGCCCGCGCAGGCCGCGCATCTGGCGCTCGCTGGCGCTCATCAGCTCGGTGCCGTCGAAGCGGATCGAGCCGCCGATGTGGCTGGCGCCGTCGACCAGGCGCAGGATGGACAGGGCGCTGATCGACTTGCCCGAGCCCGATTCGCCGACCAGCGCGAACTTCTCGCCGATGCCGATCTCGAAGCTGACCTCGTTGACGACGGTCTGGCCGCCGAAGGCGACGCTGAGCTTGTCGACCTGCAGCAGCGGCATGCCGGCGACCTGCGGCAGCTGGCTGGCCGGGGGCGTCTGGGTGTTCACGTTGGGGTTGCCGCTCATGACTTGCGGGTGTCGAAGGCGTCGCGCAGCGCGTCGCCGATGAAGGTCAGCAGCAGCATCGTCACGGTCAGCAGCACGAAGGTCGGCACGATGATCCACCAGGCGTCGAGGTTGGCCTTGCCCTGCCGCAGCAGCTCGCCCAGCGAGGGCACGGAGGCCGGCACGCCCAGGCCGAGGAAGTCCAGCGAGGTCAGCGCGAGGATCGCCGCGCTCATGCGAAAGGGCAGGAAGGTGATGACCGGCGTCAGCGAGTTGGGCAGCACGTGGCGCCAGATGATCTGGGCATTGCCCAGACCCAGCGCGCGGGCGGCCTTGACGTATTCAAGGCTGCGGTTGCGCAGGAACTCGGCGCGCACGTAGTCGCCCAGGCCCATCCAGCCCCACAGGCTCAGCAGCACCAGCAGCAGCAGCAGCGAGGGCTCGAAGATCGACGCGAAGATGATCAGCAGGTAGAGCTCGGGCACGGCGCCCCAGATCTCGATCAGTCGCTGGGTGACCAGGTCGACGCGACCGCCGAAGTAGCCCTGCAGCGCACCGGCGGCCACGCCCAGCACGGTGCCCGTCAGCGTCAGGGCCAGCGCGAACCAGATGCTGACGCGAAAGCCGTAGATCAGCCGCGCGAGCATGTCGCGGCCCTGCGCGTCGGTGCCCAGCACGTTCAGCGCGTTCGGCGGCATGGGGCTGGGCAGCGGGTCGAAGTAGTTCAGCGACGTCGCCGAATGTGGGTTGAGCGTGAAGACGGCCCAGTTGCCGTCCTCCTTGAGCTTGCCGGTGATGTAGGCGTCCTTCCAGTCGGTGGGCGTGCGGAAGTCGCCGCCATAGGCGGTCTCGGGCGGGTTGTCGACGATCGGCAGGCTGATGCGGCCCTGGTAGGACACCAGCAGCGGCCGGTCGTTGCTGACGACCTCGGCCAGCGTGCTGAGCACCAGCAGCACCAGGAAGATCCACAGCGAGGCGTGGCCCAGCCGATGGCGACGAAAGCGCGCCCAGGCGCGGGCGTTGGGGGAGGTCGAGCGCGTCATGTTCTGGTCCAGGTCAGGTCCGCGTCACTTGGCTGCCTTGCCGAACTGCACCCGCGGGTCGACCACCACGTAGAGCAGGTCCGACACCAGCTTGACCACCAGGCCGATCAGCGTGAAGAGGTAGAGCGAGCCGAGCACGACCGGGTAGTCGCGCCGCACGACCGCCTCGTAGCCGAGCTGGCCCAGGCCGTCGAGCGAGAACAGGTTCTCGATCAGCACCGAGCCGGCGAAGAAGGCGCCCACGAAGGCGGCCGGAAAGCCGGTGATCAGCGGGATCAGCGCGTTGCGGAAGATGTGCTTGTAGAGCACCCGGTTCTGCGACAGGCCCTTGGCGCGCGCGACCTTGACGTACTGCTTGCGCATCTCCTCGACGAAGGTGTTCTTGGTCAGCAGCGTCATGACCGCGAAGCTGCCGATCGTCATGCAGGTCAGCGGCAGCGCGAGGTGGTGGAAGTAGTCGGCGATGCGCGCGGGCCAGTCCAGGCTGTCCCAGTTGTCGGACGTGAGCCCGCGCAGCGGAAACCAGTCCCAGTAGGTCCCGCCGGCGAACAGCACGATCAGCAGCACGCCCAGCACGAAGCCGGGGATGGCGTAGCCGATCAGCACGATCAGCGTGGTCAGCGTGTCGAACCGCGTGCCCTCGTGCACCGCCTTGGCCACGCCCAGCGGGATCGACACGAGGTAGGCGATCAGGAAGCTCCAGACCCCCAGGCTGATCGAGACGGGCAGCTTCTCCAGGATCAGCTGCGTCACGTCCTTGTTGAACATGAAGCTCTTGCCCAGGTCGAAGCGCAGGAAGCGGCCGAGCATCTCGACATAGCGCACATGCGCGGGCTGGTCGAAGCCGTAGAGCTTCTTGAGCGCCTCGATCTGCTGCTTGTCGACGTCCCGGCTGGCCTTGTAGCCGCTGCTGTCACCACCCTTGTCAGCCGCCCGAGCCTCGGCCATGACCTGCTCGACCGGCCCGCCGGGCACGAACTGGATCACCACGAAGGTCAGGGTCAGCGCCCCCAGCAGCGTGGGCACCATCAGCAGGATGCGCTTGAGGATGTAGGCGAGCATGGGTGCGGTCAGGTGAGGCTGTCGCGCAAGGCGTTCAACTGGATCGACAGGCGAGGCAGATCGGTGCGGACGATGCTCCACACCGTGTCGTCGTCGAGTCAATCATGGGAGATGCTTCAGACATGCAGAGCCTCCCGTTCGATGTACGGGCGCAGTTCAGGGCGCAGTGCCTTTTCCGTGACGAGGTCGACGGGGCGGCCGAGCAGGTCTTCCAGGTAGAACTGGACGCCGAAGTAGCGCGACGAGTCTGCCGGGCCATCGAAGGCGACAAGCACATCGATGTCACTGTCCGGGCGCGCGCTGTCGCGTGCGGTGGATCCGAACAGGGCCAGTCGGGTGACGCCGTAGCGGGTCATCAGCTCGGGCTTGCAGCGCGTCAACGCCGCCATCACGTCATCGCGCTTCACGGCCGCTGCTCCCGCTCCACCCACCACGTCCACAGCGGCCACGGGTCGCCGCCGTCGATCGAGATGTAGCCGGGTTGCACGGCGGGCTTGCCGAAGCGGTTCCAGTAGGAGACGCGTTCCTTGCTGAGGTACAGCTCGGGGATCTGCCAGTGGTTCCACATGACGATGCGATCCAGCGCGCGGGCGGCGGTGCGCAGCTGGGCGATGTCCTTGGCCTCGGCGATGGCCTGGATCATCGCGTCGACCGCCGGGCTCTTGACGCCGCGGAAGTTGTTGCCGCCGGGCTCGTCGACCGTGGCACTGCCCAGGCCGGCCTTCAGGTCGGTCGCGCTGGGCAGCGTGAAGTCGCCCTCGACGATGGTGATCAGGTCGTAGTCGTAGGTCTCGAGCCGGCGGCGGTAGAGCGCGAAGTCGACCACGCGTTCCTTGAACTCGATGCCGAGCTTGGACAGGTTGTGCTGGAAGTCGGTGTTGCGCCCGGGCTGGCTCGGTTCAAGGTATTCGATGACGAAGGCCTCGCCCTTGGCGTTGCGCAGCTTGCCGTCGTCGGCCACCTTCCAGCCGGCCTGGGCGAGCAGGTCGCGCGCGCGCAGCAGGTTGGCGCGCAGCCGCTGCGCGTCGCCCTGCACCGGGGCGACGTAGGCCGCACCGAAGACCTGAGCCGGGAGCTGGTCGCGGAAGGGTTCGAGCAGCGCGAGTTCTTCCGGCGACGGCGTGCCCTGCGCGGCGAAGGTGGAGTTGTTGAACAGGCTGTGCGAGCGCTGGTACTGGCCGTAGCGGTTCAGGCGCTCGAAGTCCCAGGCCAGCGTCAGGGCCTCGCGCACGCGCGCATCCTGGAAGATCGGGCGGCGCAGGTTGAAGTGGGTCGACTGCAGGCCCTGGCCCCAGGCGGTGGGCAGCTCGGCCTTGATGATGCGGCCCTCGCGCCACTTCACGCCCTGGTGCTGGCGCACCCAGGCCCGCGCGCTGTATTCCTTGAAGAAGTCGAACTCGCCGGCCTTGAAGGCCTCGGCGGCCACCGCCGGGTCGGCGTACATGCGGTAGACGATGCGCTCGAAGTTGAAGTGGCCGCGGCGCACGCCAAGATCACGGGCCCAGTAGCGCGGGTTGAGCTTGAACTCGATGCGGCGCGGCATCTCGACCTGGTCGATCAGGTAGGGGCCGCTGGTGATCGGGTGTTCGGCCACGATCTGGTCGAAGGGCTTGACCTTGCCGTCGACCGCGCCCCAGGCCCGCGAGAACACCGCCATGCCGCCGGCGGCGAAGACCGCGTCGATCTTGCGTTCCTTGAGCGTGAAGCGCACGGTGGCGGCATCGACGGCCGTCACCTCGCCGATGTCCGACAGCCCGATGCGCACGCCCGGCGAGGACTGCGGGCTGCTCAGCATCCGGTAGCTGTGCACCACGTCGGCAGCGGTCACCGGCGTGCCGTCGGAGAACCGCGCCAGCGGGTGGATGCGAAAGCTCACGCTGGAGAGGTCCGGCGCCACCGACATCTGCTCGGCCAGCAGGCCGTACATCGTCTGGGGCTCGTCCATCGACCGCGTGGCCAGGCTCTCGAACATGAACAGCCCGACGCCGGCCGGCGCGTTGCCCTTGATCGTGAACGGGTTGAACTTGTCGAAGCTCGAGCGCCGGTCCGGGTTGCGCAGCCACAGCGTGCCGCGCTTGGGCGCATCGGGGCGGACGTAGTCGAAGTGCGGGAAGCCGGCCGGGTACTTGGGCGTCGTGTAGGCGGCGTAGGCGTGGGTCCAGGTCTCCAGCGCCTGGGCCGGCGGCGCGGGCGCGGCGATCGGCTGGACCGTCGCCCGGGTGTCCGCAGGGGCGGCCTGCAGGCTGCTTGCAAGGGTCAGCAGGGCCGTCAGCCCCACGGCCAGCAGCCGGCCGGCGTGACGCGACAAGGTGCGGATCGGCGGGCGTTCAGGTCGCAGGAAGGGCATGGGCCAGGCGATGTCTTGTCTTGCGGTGACGGATCGGGCGTCGCACCCGTGATGGCTCGGGCGGCGTTGCCGCCTCGTTTCATTCTAGGCAGGCGACCCGTGCCGGCTGCAGGCGGAAAGTCCGCGTTCGCGGGGTGTCAGTCACGCGCCACGGCCTCGACCTGGATGCGCAGCGTGGTCTGCATCGAGAAGCCCCAGGCCTTGCCCACGTCGAAGCCCCAGTCGTCGCGCGAGAAGGTGGCCAGCGCGTCGGCGCCGCACCAGTCGCGCTTGTTGAGCGGGTGCGGCTGGCACTTCCAGCGCGAGACATCCAGCGTCAGCGGCCGGCTCACGCCCCGGAAGTCCAGCGTGCCGACCACGCGCGGCGTGCCGCCGGGCAGGAAGCCTTCGAGCCGACCCTTGTAGAAGGCGTAGGGGAACTGGGCGACGTTGAACATCTCGGCGTCCTTGGCGACGCTGTTCATCTGCGCCATGCCGAAGTCGATGCTGGCGATGTCGATCTTCAGGTCGACCGTGCCGGTGCCGCTCGCCTTGTCCAGCCAGAGCGTGCCGCTGTTGCTGTTGAACTTGCCCCGCCAGGTCGACATGCCCATGTGGTCGGCCTCGAAGCTCGGGTAGGTGTGGTCCGGGTCGATCTTGTATTCGACCGGCGCGGCGTGGGCGGTGGTGCTGGCGAGGCCGGCCAGGCTGGTCAGGCCGGTGGCCAGCAGCGTGTTCAGGAGGCGGTGGGTCATGGCGTGTCCCGGTGGTGAGCGCATGCGGCCGATTGTGTCGGCTGCGCGGTCGTCAACGCAGTTGCAGGGGCAGCGCGTAGCCGGTCATCTCGAGGTAGCCCAGGCCGAGGCGCTGGCGACCGTCGGCGTCGAGCAGCTCGCTCAGGCCTTCCCAGTAGACGGTGCCGGTGCTGGCGCGGCTGTCGAGTTCCTGGGCGTCGAACAGTGCGCGCACCCGGTAGCGACCGGCTGGCGTGTCGAGCTGCCATTCGACCGGGTAGCGGGCCTGCGTGGCCGGGCTGGTCCAGTGGCGCAGGGGCGTCCAGCGCAGCACCTCGTCGGCGCCATGGCCGAAGCTGCGGCTGCGGCCGTCAGGCTCGCGCGATGAGCCACCGGTCCAGAGCGTCGCATCGGCCGGCGAGGTGGCGTCCGGTGCCTCGCCGATGCCCTGGCGGTTGTGTCGGCGCAGCCGGAAGGCGGTCAGCGCGCGGCCGTCGAACAGGTTGAAGCCGACCCAGTCCCAGCCGATCGCCTCGGCGTCGAGCAGGCTGTCGCTCCATTCGTGGTCCAGCCAGCCCCGGCCGACCAGCGCGAGCGTGCGGCCCTCGCGCACCAGGCTGGCCTGCACGGCCAGCTGGGGCTGGCTGTAGTAGTGGCTGGCCTGTTCGGGCCGGGGGCCCTTGCGCGACCAGCCCCGATCGCCTTGCAGCAGGACCGGGCCGGTGGTGCGCGCGCTCAGGTCGAGCCGATCACCCAGGGCACTTCGCCCGAGCGTGATGCGGTAGGCGCTGGCCTGATCGGCCGGCTGGCCGGCCAGCCGCTCACGACGCAGGGTCCAGTCGCGCAGGCGGACATCGCTGTCGCCCAGGGCGCTGTCGGCGATGCCGAAGCCGGCGCGCGCGATGCGCTGGTCGTGCACCTGTCGGGCGCTGCGCAGGTCGCTCCAGGCCGCGTGGGCCATCAGCAGCTGGCGGGCGGCGAACGCGCTCGGGTGATCGGGTCGCACGTCGGTGCGCGAGCGGAAGAAGGTCACCTGGAAGCCGTGACGCGGCACCCCGGGCGCGGCCGCATCGGCCAGCCAGCCGGTCAGGTACCACCACTCGATGCGGCGATCGGGATGGGCGCCGAAGTCCTGCGGAAATCGCAGCGCGGCCGGCAGGCCCGTGGCGGCGGCTAGCCGTGCCGGGTGGCCGACCAGGCTCGCCATGGCGGCCATGCCCGTCATGCCCGTCATGACCGCGCGGCGGTTCAGATGTCGGGACGGGATCATCACGAATCCTCCTTCACCAATCCTCCTTCACCGCCCGCACCATGTCGCCGAGATCGCGCCCGGCGGCGATGCGTGCCGACAGCCAGGCCGTCGCGCTGCCGGCCAGCACGACCGCGCCGGTGAGGGCGGCCAGGCGGGCGGCGGGCAGGCTCAGGTCCATGGTCCAGTGGAAGCTCTGCGGGTTGACGACCCAGACCAGCACGCCGCTGACCGCCAGGCCCAGCAGCAGGCCGAGCACCGCGCCGACGCCGCTCCAGAGTGCGCCCTCGGCGGTCACCAGCGTCATCACCTCGCGGCGCGACAGGCCCAGGTGCAGCAACGTGCCGAACTCCTTGCGCCGGGCCAGCACCTGGGCCGAGAAGCTCGCCGCGATGCCCGCCAGGCCGATCGCGATGGCCACCGCCTGCAGCCAGGTCGTGACCGCGAAGCTGCGGTCGAAGATCGCCAGCGAGGTCGCCCGGATCGCCGCCGGCGTGGCGAATTCCAGCAGGCCGGCGGCCTCGCCCGCGATCCGCCGGATGCCTTCCTGCACCTCGGCCGGATCGGCACCCGGCTGCAGCCACAGCGCCAGATCGTTGACGCGCCGGTCGCCGCTCAGCGCGATCCAGTCGGCCCGCTCGATCGCGAGCGAGCCGTGCTGGCGGGCGTAGTCGCGCCAGGTGCCGCGGATCCAGACGCGCGCGCTGCGGCCGTCCGGCAAGGGCAGCGTGAGCGGGTCGCCCACCCGCGCGCCGTAGCGCGCCAGGAAGCCTTCGCTGGCATAGACCGCCGGCAGGCCGGGCTGCGTGGCCGCGTCCAGCAAGGTGCCCACCAGCGGCAGCGTGCGCGCGGCGTCGCCGATCTCGCGGGCAATCAGCGGGACGGCCGCGCCCGCGTCGTCCAGCCCGCTGCGACCGCTCAGCTTCAGCGGGACCACCCGCATCGGCTGCAACGTGCGCACGCCCGGCAGCGCGGCGATCGCCTCGGCCAGCGCCGGCTCCAGGTAGACCGCCTCGGCCTGCGAGGACGAGGTCGCGGTGCGCGCGTACAGGTCGGCCGGCAGGACCTGGGTCAGCCAGTCGCTGACCGAATCGCGGAAGCTCGCCACCATCACCGTCAGGGCCACGCTCAGCGCCAGGCTGGCGATCACGCCGGAGACCGCGACGGTGGCCTGCTGACGCTGGTCGCGCGTGCGTTCGACCGCCAGCAGCGCCAGCGGCTGACGCGGCGGCCGCAGCCGGGCCAGCACCGCATCCACGCCGGCCGGCACGCAGGCGATGCCGCCCAGCAGCAGCAGCGCGACGGCCAGGTAGGCCGCCAGCGGCAGGTCCAGCACCGGCGGGGCGAAACACAGGGCCAGTGCGGTGACCAGCATCAGCGGGCCGAGCCAGCCGCGACGGGGGCCGTGGCCCTCGCCGCCCAGGCCCTTGAGCGCCAGCGCCGGGGCGATGCGCTCGGCCTGACGCGACGGCTGCCAGCCGCCCAGCAGCGCAGCCAGCACGCCCAGACCGGCGTAGAGCAGCGCCGCTGCGCTCGACCACTGCAGCGGCGGCGGGGTGCCGCCGCCGAACACGCCGCTGCCCAGGTCACCGCCCAGACGCTGCAGCGCGAACCAGGCCAGCGCGGCACCCAGGGCGATGCCCAGCGCCGAGCCGATCAGGCCGATCAGGACGGACTCGATGCGCACGCCGCGCCGCCGCGTGGCGGCATCCAGGCCCAGCACGCCCAGCAGCGCGAGCTGCGGCACCTGCTTGGCGACGGCCAGCGCCTGCACCGCCCCGACGAGGAAGGCGCCGGTGAACAGCGCGACCAGCGCCAGCACCGTCAGGTTGACCCGGTAGGCACGCGACAGGTTGGACAGGCGTTGTGCGCCGTCTTCCGGCGCGGCCAGCCGCAGGGGCAACGGGCGGTTGACGTTCAGCGCGGTCTGGAAGGCCTCGCGGTCCACGCCGGGGGCCAGGCGCAGGTCGATGCGGCTGAGCTGGCCGAGGCGGTCCAGGTGCGCCTGCGCGCCGGCGATGTCCAGCACCGCCAGCGGCGGGCCTGCAGCGGCGAGCGAGCCGCCCAACGTCAGCTCGACCGTGCGGCTGCCCGCCTGCAGCGTCAGCGTGCGCGCACCCGGTGCCAGCAGGGCCCGGGCGGCGGCGTTGACGAAGACCCGGTCCGGATCGAGCAGCGCCAGCCGGGGCGCATCGCCGTCGGCGGTCGACTCCGGGCGCGGCAGCAGGTCCGGCGCCATCGCGGGGGCGACCAGCGCGTCCAGGCCGAGCACCTTGATGGCCGTGCGTCCACCGTCGGCCGTGCGCAGGAGCGTGTCGACCTCGATGACCGGACTGGCCAGCAGCACCTCCGGCCGGGCCGCCAGCTCCGTCAGCAGCGACTCGTCCAGGCGCGTGCCGCTGGCCGGGCGCAGTTCGGCATCGGGCTGGCCGTTGACGCTGCGCACCGCCGCGCCGAACTCGGCCAGCGCCGAGCGGTTGATCAGCTGCACCGCCAGCGCCAGCGCCACGCCCAGCGCGATGGCCAGCACCGCGATCAGCAGCCGTCCCGGGTGATGACGCCATTGCTGGCCGATCAGGCGCAGCTGTCCACGCCAGCCCAGGCCGGCGGCGGCGGCCGGATCCGGGCTCAACGCGGGACCGTGTAGTGACCCTGCTGCATCAGGTCGATGCCGCAGGACAGGCCCTGCACCCAGTCGATGAACTCGGCCACCGCCGGGCCGACCAGGGGCGCGCCGTGCTGCGGCACCAGCATCCGGATGGGCAGCGTGCGGACCATCTCGGCCCACAGGCGCAGGATCTTGTTGCTGACCATGTAGCGGCGATGGAAGGGCTCCATGCGCGGGATGTGCGCGCTCAGCGACTGGATCGGCACGCGCGGGTCGACGCCGATCGAGGCGCACAGGTCACCGGTGAACAGGATGCCGCTGGGCGGATCCCAGAAATGGAAGTTGCCCTCGGCGTGCAGGAAGTGCGCCGGCAGCGCCACCAGCTCCTGCTTGCCGATGGGGATGCGCGCGCCCCGGTCGGGGATGCCGATGATCCGCCCGCCCGTCTTGCCCGGCTTGCAGAAGTGCGGGATGAAGCGCTCCCACACCGTCGAGATGTAGACCGGCGCCGAGCTGGCCGTCATCCAGCGGTCGAGCGAGGCGATGATGTCCGGATCGGCATGCGAGGCCACGATCGCCGACAGCTGCTGCGGCGGGAAGTGCTGCGTCATCCCCAGGTACAGCTCGTTGTAGGCGAGGTTGCCGCCCGGGTCGATGATGGCGCCGGTGTCGTCGTTGACGATCAGGAACTGGTTGGCCTGCACCGCCTCGCCGTGGTGCTGGTTCAGGTCGCAGAACATGAGGCGCTGCAGGCCCCCTTGGCGGAACAGTTCGACGGGCATGTGGGGCCTGTTCTGGACCGGCG
>JACCDQ010286843.1_pt1 | contig 11797 bp, 13 predicted proteins | sample 7446031 | NCBI WGS metagenome assembly JACCDQ01 (sample SAMN15323442, study PRJNA562643) | freshwater metagenome | isolation source: river surface water | place: USA:Blue River Watershed | collected 2017-08-17
GAGATTCGATTTGGGGTCAAATGGTAGTTACAGGGCGATTCAAATGTACTAATTATTTTAATACATCAATCGATAATTTTAATTCATCAATTAATTTATTTTAAAAATTAAAATTTTATTAATTTGATAATCAATTCATTATTTCTTCTTTTCCAAATTACCCGCTACACGATAGCGCAGTATTTTTTGAAGCAATTCTTCGGGAATTGGTTTGTCTGGAGTGAATTGAATAGTACCCGCTGAGGTTTTAAAGTCTTTAAGTTCGGTTGCAAAGTCTTCAATAGTTTTCGCATTCCAAGGAAAGAAACTGCAGTGATTTTTAAAAGCGGCAAAGCCACCAATCATTCCGTGACAATGGTAGGCGGGCATTTTATAACTGATGAATTCTACAGCTTCGGGCACAGTATTTTTAATGATTTGGCGCACACGCTCCAAAGCTATTTGTTGCTCTAGGGGTAAGTTGGCTATGTATTTGTTTACACCTTCAGTGTCGTTGGGTTTTGTTGCTGCCATAGTCATTCAATTTGTTTCAAAAATAATAAAAGTTTTACCTCGCACGAAAACAAAGTTTGATTTTCGGGAATTCAATTTGTACTTTTGGATTCAATTCAATCAGCAGATTAATCGTCGTTTACCATGAAAATAGTCATTTCACCCGCCAAGTCGTTGAACTTCGAAAAAGTATTGCCAACAACGCAATTTACCCAATCCGGTTTATTAAAAGAATCGAAAAAAGTACATGCAGTTTTGAAACAAAAATTGCCTGCCGAATTATCAGAGTTGATGTCGATTTCGGATAAATTGGCCGACTTGAATTGGCAACGCAATAAGGCTTGGAAAACGCCTTTTAATCCTGCTAATTCCCGTCCTGCAGTCTACGCTTTTGATGGAGAGGTGTATAACGGTTTGGATGCCTATTCTATTCCGATGGAAAAGTTGGATGTGTTGCAAGAACGTTTGCGCATTTTGTCAGGTTTGTATGGTGTTTTAAAACCATTGGATTTAATGCAAGCCTACCGATTGGAAATGGGAACTAAATTGCCCATTGGCGAAAGCAAGAATTTGTATGATTTTTGGAAAAAAACCGTAACCGCTAGTTTGAATAAAGAACTTAAAAAAGGGGAATTGTTTGTCAACTTGGCAAGCAATGAATATTTTTCGGTGATCGATACCAAAGCACTAAAAGTACCAGTTATTACGTCCGACTTTAAAGACTACAAAGACGGCAAATTAAAGATGATTAGTTTCTTTGCGAAAAAGGCGAGAGGCATGATGGTACGTTACATAATAGATTCTAATGCTGAAACTATAGACGATTTAAAAGGCTTCAACTACGAAGGCTATCAATTTGACGCTAATTTATCTAAGGGAAACAATCTGGTTTTTACGAGATAGCCCTTAGCAATTACCGAATCGCTTTTACAAATTCTTCGATTTTTCCTGTTCCATTTTGTGTAAGATGGGTAATGAATGCACTGCCAATAATGGCGCCTTTGGCAAATTCAGTTGCTTGGTTGAACGTTTCGGCATTGTTGATTCCAAAACCAATGATTTGTGGGTTTTTCAATTCCATTGAAGCAATGCGTTTGAAATAGTTTTCCTGTGTGCTTCCAAATCCTGTTTGCGAACCCGTCACACTGGCTGAACTTACCATATAAATAAATCCTTCCGATACACTATCAATAAAACGGATGCGCTCGTCAGACGTTTGTGGTGTAATTAAAAATACATTGATTAGTCCGTATTTTTCAAAAGTAGCTTTGTATTGTTCTGCATACACATCCACAGGTAAGTCTGGGATGATTAATCCGTCAATTCCAATTTCAGCACATTTTTTACAGAAATCTTCTATTCCGTATTGTAGCATCGGGTTGAAATACCCCATAATTACTAAGGGAATACTAACGGTTTTACGAATGTCTTTCAATTGGTCAAACAACACTTGAGTCGTCATTCCATTATGTAAAGCTTGAGTAGAACTTGCTTGAATAGTTGGTCCATCAGCCAAAGGATCACTAAACGGCAACCCAATTTCGATCATATCGACTCCACTTTTTTCTAGATCTTGAATGATTTGTACGGTATCGTTCAAGCTAGGATAACCCGCAGAAAAATAGATGGATAGTATTTTTTTATTTTCTTGTAATTTTTGATTGATTCTGTTCATTGTTATAATTTAAAATAATCAATATAAGTATTCAAATCTTTGTCGCCACGTCCCGAAAGATTAATTACGACCACATCATTTGGTTTGAATTTCATTTCGTCCAAAACAGCAAAGGCATGCGCCGTTTCGATTGCTGGGATAATGCCTTCTAATTTAGACAATTCCAATCCCCAATGCATCGCTTGTTCATCGGTAATTGAGATGAATTGCGCTCTACCGGTTGCATATAAATTCGCGTGCATCGGTCCCACACCTGGATAATCCAATCCTGCTGATATAGAGTAGGGTTCAGTAATTTGCCCGTCTGGAGTTTGCATTAATAAGGTTTTACTTCCGTGAATGACACCTACTTTTCCTAAAGCGGATGTAGCGGCACTTTCACCGGAATGTACTCCTAATCCTGCCGCTTCCACAGCTATTATAGTCACCTCTTTTTCGTCCAAAAAGTGATAATAGGCTCCTGCAGCATTACTACCTCCACCCACACAAGCAATCACATAATCAGGATTTTCTTTTCCTTCTTTTTCCAATAATTGATTTTTAATTTCTTTCGAAATCACCGATTGGAATCGTGCAACCATGTCCGGATACGGATGAGGTCCCACTACAGATCCAATGATGTAATAGGTATCAACCGGATTGTTAATCCAATCGCGAATCGCTTCATTTGTAGCATCTTTTAAGGTACGAGAACCCGACATGGCCGGTCGTACTTCGGCTCCTAACATCTTCATACGAGCTACATTGGGTGCTTGACGTTTGATATCGATTTCTCCCATGTACACAATACATTCCAAGCCCATTAAAGCACAAACAGTTGCAGTAGCTACTCCATGTTGACCAGCTCCCGTTTCGGCAATAATTCGTTTTTTACCTAAACGTTTGGCTAATAAAATTTGCCCAATGGTATTGTTTACTTTATGCGCTCCAGTATGACACAAATCTTCTCTTTTGAGGTAGACTTTGGTATTGTATTTTTCAGACAAACGTTTTGCAAAATAAAGTGGAGTAGGACGACCCACATATTCTTTCAATAAATCGTCAAACTCAGCTTGAAACTCAGGTTCAGCCGTTATTCTTAAATAGTTTTGGCGCAATTCTTCTACATTGGGATATAACATCTCTGGGATGTATGCTCCTCCAAATTCTCCGTAATAGCCTTTTTCGTTGACGTTGTAACTCATGGTTGTACTTATTTAAAAGTTTATTTTTTGTTTAAAACGATCTAATTTTTCTTTGTCTTTTAATCCTGCCTCGATCTCAAATTTACTATTTACATCAATAGCATAAATGGGTAAATCGGTTTTTAGTATTTGTTTAACCAAGTCGATTTCATCCAATCCAATTCCCCCACTTAAAAAAAATGGTTTTTGCGATGGATATTGTTCCAGTACTTTCCAATCGAAAGTAGTTCCGTTGCCGCCAGGTAGTTTTCCTTTGGTGTCAAAAAGGAAATAATCACAAACCGTTTCGAAAGGCTCTAATTGGTTAAAATCAAATGCCTCATCCACTGAAAATACTTTGATAATTTCAATCGTAGTAGATAAAGTATTTTTTAACTCTTGGCAAAAAGCTACTGATTCGTGACCGTGTAACTGAACGGCTTGTAAATCGTATTTAGTTACTTTTTCTAGAATTTCTTCTTTACTAGTATTAACAAAAACTCCAGTTTTTTTAATGCTTTGAGGCAAATTAGGTAGGGTTCCATCAAAATAGCGTGCTGACTTTTTCCAAAATATAAAGCCCATATAATCGGGTAGGAGTGATCCTACTTCGAGTATATTGTCGGGGTATTTCATGCCGCAGATCTTGAGTTTCATACTTACTTTAATTGAGCTATAAATTCTTTAGCAGCTTGACCTGCATTGTCGGTTTTCATAAAGTTTTCACCAATTAAAAATCCTTGATATCCATGCGGTTTTAATTCGGTAATCGCTTCAATAGAAGAGATTCCACTTTCAGATACTTTTACAAAGTCGTTCGGAATTTGGTCAGCTAATTTCTTACTGAAATCCAAACTCACTTCAAATGTTTTTAGGTTTCGGTTATTCACGCCAATCATATCCAAACTTGGCATAATTGATTTTTCTAATTCTTCTTGATTGTGCACTTCCAAAAGGACTTCTAATTCCAATCGATGTGCAAATTCAGATAAGCTTTTGATTTCTTCTCGGCTCAAAACCGCAGCGATTAATAAAATTAAATCGGCTCCGTGGGCTTTGGCTTCCAAGATTTGGTATTCATCTACAATGAATTCTTTTCGCAAAAGCGGAATGTTAACTGTGGCTCTAGCCAATAACAAATCGTCTAAAGAACCACCAAAATATTTGCCATCTGTTAATACCGAAATACCACAAGCGCCAGCCGTTTCATATCCTTTGACTACTTCTTCTACCGTAAAACCGTAATTGATTTCGGCTTTGGAAGGGGAACGACGTTTGTGTTCGGCAATAATTCCAGAACTACTGTTACGTAAATTATGGCTCAACGAAATAGTTTGTTTTTCAAAGAATACCGATGCTTCCAATTGGGAAACAGGAATAATCGATTTTTTTAGCACTACCTCTCTTCGTTTATCCAATATGATGTTGTCGAGTATGTTCATTCGATAATTATTTACTTAATTCTTGTAATGTTTGTAAAGCTTGCAATCCTTTTCCAGAAAACAAACTCTCTTTGGCTAATTCAAAACCTTCTAACGGACTGCATTGGGTTACTGTAGCAATCGCCATTGCTGCATTGGCGCAAACCACATTATTTTGTGCTTCAGTTCCTTTTCCTGAAATAATATCCGTAAACAATTGCGCTGATGCTTCAATGGTTGTACCTCCTTCAATTTCGGTTTGTGATAATAAACGAACGCCAAAATCATCAGGATTCAGCATTAGTTCTTTGGTATTCGTTATGCATTTGGTCGGACAAGTTAAGGATACTTCGTCATAACCGTCAAGCGAATGTAAGATGGTAAAATTTCTATCGGTATTTTGGTACAAATACGCATACATTCGAGCCAATTCTAAATTAAAAACACCTACCAACTGATTCTGAGGAAAAGCGGGATTTACCATAGGTCCCAACATGTTGAAAAAGGTTTTTACCCCCAATTCTTTTCGAATGGGTCCCACATTTTTCATAGCGGGGTGAAAAAGCGGTGCGTGCAAAATACAGATGCCTGCTTTTTCCATACATTTTTCCAAGAAACCAGCATCATTACTGAATTTGATTCCCATTTTCTCCATCACATTACTTGATCCTGAAATAGACGAAACACCATAATTTCCGTGTTTAGCGACTTTGATTCCAGCTCCAGCAGCTACAAAGGAAGCCAAAGTCGAAATATTGAAGGTGTCTTTTCCATCGCCACCTGTTCCGCACAAATCGATCGTATTATAAGCTGATAAATCGACACGTATGCACAAATCCAATAAGGCTTCACGAAAACCGGCTAATTCTTCGATGCTAATGCTGCGCATCATATAGACCGTTAGGAAAGAGGCAATTTGGCTTGAGTTATAGGCTCCGTTGGAGATGTTTACCAAGACATTTTTTGCTTCTTCTTTCGAAAGCAGTTCGTGATTGATTAGTCTGTTGAGTATGTTTTTCATTTTCTTATTTTAAGCTTTCACCCAATTTTCCAACATTTTCTTACCGTTAGGAGTCAAGACACTTTCAGGGTGAAATTGCACTCCTCTAACATCATAGGTTTTGTGACGAAGCGACATCACTTGTCCGTTAGCATCAAAAGAAGTCGCTTCCAAACAATCGGGTAATTTCGTATCGACCACCCAAGAATGGTAACGTCCTACTTCAAATTCATTTTCCAATCCTTCAAAAAGCAATTCGTCGTTCACCGCTTTAGTAACATGAGTAGCAACGCCATGATAGACTTTGTCTAAATTCGAAAGCGTTCCTCCATAGACCTCGCCAATCGCTTGTTGACCCAGACATACGCCAAAAATACTTTTGGTCGGTCCGTACTGTTGAATGACTTGTTTCAATAAACCCGCTTCATCCGGAATTCCAGGACCAGGCGACAATAGAATTTTGTCAAAACGAGCAATTTCTTCCATTTCAAATTCATCGTTTCTATATACAGTTACATCACAATCTAAATCTTCTAAATAGTGAACTAGATTATAGGTGAAGCTATCGTAATTGTCTATGACTAATATCTTTTTCATTTTTTTATTAAAAAATTGAAAGATTTAAAGATTGAAAAAACAGCATCTTTAAATTCTTAAATTGTTACATTTTATATCGTTTCTGCCAAATCCAAAGCCGTATTCAAGGCTCGTAATTTGTTGTACACTTCTTGCATTTCGCTTTCTTCATCAGAATCAGCTACGATTCCGGCACCGGCTTGACAATGCAATTGGTGGTTTTTACTTAAGAATGTACGAATCATAATCGCATGATTGAAATTGCCTTTGAAATCCATAAATCCGATGGCGCCTCCATAAAAATTACGATTGGTTTTTTCATAATCTTCTATCAATTGCATGGCACGATGTTTGGGCGCACCACTCAAAGTTCCAGCAGGAAATGTATCGGCTACCACTTGCATTGTAGAGGCTTTTTCATGCAAATGTCCCGTTACTTTAGAAACCAAGTGAATCACATGCGAAAAGAATTGTACTTCACGGTATTTTTCAACTTGCACATCGTGACCGTTTCGGCTTAAATCATTTCGAGCCAAATCTACCAACATCACGTGTTCGCTATTTTCTTTTTTATCTTCTGATAATTGTTTGGCCAATACCGCATCTTTTTCATCATCGCCCGTTCTTTTGAAGGTTCCTGCAATAGGATGAATTTCGGCCTTGCGGTCTTTTACAATAATTTGGGCTTCAGGTGAAGAACCAAATATTTTGAAATCGCCGTAATCAAAGAAGAAGAGGTAAGGCGACGGGTTGATGCTTCGCAACGCACGGTATACGTTGAATTCGTCGCCTTTAAATCCTTGGGTGAAACGTCGGGATAAAACCAATTGGAACACATCGCCACGGTAGCAATGTTTTTTGGCCAAAGCCACATTGTGTTTAAACTCTTCATCAGTTAAATTGGAAAATCCTTCGCCGTCTTTGGTGAAAGAATAGGAAGCAATATTTCTAGATTGTAATAATTGCTCGATTTCTCCAATGTTGTTTTTACCATCCAAACTGTGGCAAAAAATATACGCCTCGTTTTTGAAATGATTGATGGCAATAATATTTTGGTAAACTGCATAATACACATCAGGAATGGTATTGCTATTCTCTTTTTTGGCAATGTTTACTTTTTCAAAGTAACGCACCGCATCATAGGATATATAACCAAATAAACCATTATTAATGAATTTGAAATCGTTTTTTTCTGAAGCAAATTGTCCTGAAAATTCTTGAATAACAGCAGGAATATCCGTTGTAGCATCGATCGCTATTTTCTCGGAACTTCCATCAGGGTAGTTTTTGAAAATCGTTTCGTTTTCAATCTTGATTGCTGCAATAGGATTGCAACAGATGTAGGAAAAACTGTTGTCGTTTCCGTGGTAGTCGCTACTTTCCAGGAGCAAACTATTGGGGAACTTATCGCGTATTTTCAAATACACACTCACCGGCGTAATCGTGTCGGCAAGTATTTGTTTGTATTTTGTGGTTAAACTAAAAGATTTCAAAATATTCATTTTTAAAATGTTATCAAAAGCATTGTTTTGGATATGAAAAAAGGCTTGTCGTGATGACAAGCCTTGTATATTTATAGTACTACTATAGGAGCTTTGTTCACGACGACTGACGTAAATTATTCCACCACCAAGTATTGTTTGTATTCGTTATCATAATTTTTTTCTGTGCAGACAAATATATAAAGGTTATTCGATTAACCAAATACAAAAGCGAGAAAAAAAATATATTTTTCTCGCTTTTTTGTTAAATTAAGTTTGAGCTAAGTAACCAATTCGCCTTGATTTCTAAAGACCAATTGTCCGTCAAAGGCGTCTAAAAGTATAATGCTTTCTGTTTTGACCGTACCCGCCAATATTTCTTTTGACAATTGGTTTAAAACTTCTCTTTGAATCACACGTTTTACGGGTCTTGCACCAAATTGTGGATCGTAGCCTTTTTGAGATAAATAGTCAATCGCTTCCGGTGTGGCGTCCATGGTAATGCTTTGTTGTGCTAACATTTTGGTTACCGATTTCAATTGTAAACCTACGATTTGCGCGATATTAGCATGGGTCAAAGGCGTGAACATTACAATTTCGTCAATGCGGTTGATGAATTCAGGTCGGACAGTTTGCTTCAATAAACCTAATACTTCCAATTTGGCTGACTCTGTAGCCGCTTCGATACCAACTTTTAAGTTATCGAATTTTTCTTGAATGATTTGGCTACCCATATTCGAGGTCATAATGATAATCGTGTTTTTGAAGTCGGCCAAACGTCCTTTGTTATCGGTCAAACGTCCTTCGTCCAAGACTTGCAACAAGATGTTAAACGTATCCGGATGCGCTTTTTCAATTTCGTCCAATAAGATTACGGAGTAGGGTTTTCTTCGAACGGCTTCGGTCAATTGTCCGCCTTCGTCATAGCCCACATATCCTGGAGGCGCACCCACTAAACGGCTCACACTGTGGCGTTCTTGGTATTCACTCATGTCAATTCGGGTCATGGCGTTTTCATCGTCAAATAAATATTCCGCCAAGGCTTTCGCCAATTCTGTTTTACCCACTCCTGTAGTTCCCAAGAAAAGGAAAGTTCCCACAGGCTTTTTCATGTCTTGTAAACCAGCGCGACTTCTTCTTACGGCATCACTTACGGCTTCTATAGCTTCTTCTTGACCCACCACGCGTTTGTGTAATTCCTCTTCTAATTTTAAGAGTTTTTCTCTTTCGCCTTGTAGCATTTTCATCACTGGAATACCGGTCCATTTAGCTACTACTTCGGCAATATCTTCTCGGGTAACGACTTCTTTGATCAAAGAAGTTCCGGATTGATTTTCTTGCAATTGTTTCACCAAAGCATCCAAACGTTCTTGTGCTTCTTTGATTTTTCCGTAACGAATTTCGGCTACTTTTCCATAGTCGCCATCCCGCTCCGCGCGCTCGGCTTCGTATTTGAAGTCTTCAATTTCAGTTTTAACGGCTTGGATGTTATCAACCACATCTTTTTCCGATTTCCATTTGGCATATATCTCGTTGCGGTCTTCTTTTAAGTTGGCTAATTCCAATCCCAAGACTTTCAGCTTACTTTCGTCTTTCTCCCTTTTAATGGCCTCAATTTCGATTTCCAATTGCATGATTTTTCGATCCAAAACATCTAATTCTTCAGGTTTCGAATTGATTTCCATTCGCAATTTAGAAGCCGCTTCGTCAATTAAATCAATCGCTTTGTCCGGAAGAAAACGGTTGGTAATATAACGTTGCGATAGTTCTACCGCAGCAATAATGGCTTCGTCTTTGATTTGTACTTTATGGTGCGTTTCGTATTTTTCTTTGATTCCACGCAAGATCGAAATAGCACTTTCGGTATCCGGTTCTTCCACAATTATTTTTTGGAAACGTCTTTCGAGCGCTTTGTCTTTTTCAAAATATTTCTGGTATTCGTCCAAAGTCGTTGCTCCAATCGCACGCAATTCTCCACGTGCTAAAGCCGGTTTCAGAATATTAGCTGCATCCATGGCGCCTTCGCCACCGCCAGCACCCACCAAAGTGTGTATTTCGTCAATGAAAAGAACAATATCACCTTCGGCTGCGGTCACTTCTTTCACGACAGACTTCAAACGTTCTTCAAATTCCCCTTTGTATTTGGCACCCGCAATCAAAGCCCCCATATCGAGTGAGAAAATAATTTTATCTTTTAGATTTTCGGGTACGTCACCATCTACAATTCGGTGTGCTAACCCTTCTGCGATGGCTGTTTTACCTACACCAGGTTCACCCACTAACATAGGGTTGTTTTTGGTTCGTCGGGTTAGAATTTGCAACACGCGACGGATTTCTTCATCACGACCAATGACAGGATCTAATTTGCCGCTTCGTGCTAAATCGTTTAGGTTTTTGGCATATTTGTTTAAGGCGTTGTAGGTTTCTTCGGCAGAGGCAGAGGTCACTCTTTCGCCTTTTCTCATTTCTTCGATAGCCACTTTTAATCCTTTTTCGGTAACGCCTTGGTCTTTTAGAATTTGTGCAATTTTACTTTTGGAACCAAAAATAGCGAGTACCAAATGTTCTACCGAAACGAATTCGTCGTTCATTTTTCCGGCCAAGATTTCGGCTTCGTTTAATGTAGTGTTAGCGGTTCTGGATAACATAATATCAGCACCCGAAACTTTTGGAAAACTTTGAATGGTACTTTCCAAGATTTGTTTGAAAAGCGGCACATTCACGTTTAATTTTTTGAGTAGAAAAGGAGTCACATTTTCATCGACTTCTAAAAGTGCTTTGAAAAGGTGTTCGTTTTCTATTTGTTGCTGACCCAAACCTTGTGCAATTTGTTGCGAAAGTTGAATGGCTTCTTGCGATTTGGTGGTAAATTTATTGATGTTCATTTTTGTCTTTTTTTTAAATTATTATTTGGGGTTAAATAATTAACTTCGCATTAAAATCGTCAATTGTTATTCCACTTCTAAATTTGCGTCAATTTGGCGTATACCAAGGGATTACAGCCGACAAAATGACTTAAAAAACGACAAAATGGCTTTATTCACTTCTATTTTTGGAGATTCAGAAAATAAAAATACCAATGCATCCAAAATCAATTGGATTCCATTGACAGATTTGGGACAATTGAACGAGATTATGGAATTGTCTCACCAGCAACCGGTAGTGATTTTTAAACACAGTACCCGTTGTAGTATTAGCCGCATGGCGTTGAAACAATTTGAGAACGAATTTGATTTAGAAGGCATTGTAACGCCTTATTATTTGGACCTGTTGAATCACAGAGATATTTCGCAGGAAATTGCGACTCGTTTTGATGTTTACCACCAATCCCCACAATTGCTTTTGATTAAAGAAGGAAAATCAATCTATGATGCTTCGCATAGTGATATTGAAGCGGTAGTTCTTAAAGAAAAAATTTAATTATTTTTTAGTTTCCTTCACCAACATATTGAAAACTAATCCGCCCATAAGTGCTCCATAGAGAGTGGAGTTGAGTGGTTTTGAAGTAATGGCACAAGTACCAGAAGCACAACCTACGTAAAAATAATACGCATAACCGGCAAGGGCGCCAATGGCAATTCCGATACCGGTTAGGAGTAAGGCTTTTTTAGTCATTAGTTGCTTTTTTCAAGGATTACTTTTATCAGGTCTTCTTTAGAAAGCACACCTGATTGTCGCCATAATTGTTTGCCATTTTGAAACAAAATCATCGTTGGCACTCCGCGAACTTGATATTGGGCTGCAACGGCTTGGTTTTTATCCACATCAATCTTAATGATAGAGATGCGCTCGCCTAAATTGGTTTTTACCTCAGTTAAAATAGGGCCTAACATTTGGCAAGGACCACACCAAGTAGCAAAAAAGTCTACCAATACCGGTTGGTCAGATTGTATGATTTGATTAAAGTTTCCCATAATTTATTTTTTTGAATTGGGTACAGCACAACCATTTGGTCCGCAACCCATATTAAACACCACTTGAAATAAGAA
>JACCDQ011973079.1_pt1 | contig 11795 bp, 7 predicted proteins | sample 7446031 | NCBI WGS metagenome assembly JACCDQ01 (sample SAMN15323442, study PRJNA562643) | freshwater metagenome | isolation source: river surface water | place: USA:Blue River Watershed | collected 2017-08-17
GGATATCGCTGGCTGGGGCGCCAAAGTCAGTGATTTGTTCTGGCTGGACCCGCCGCCACAACGCCAGTTGCAGGCTGCAGAGCAGTGCCTGCAATTGCTTGGCGCACTGGATGACAAAGTGCAGCTGACCGCGAGTGGCCGTCGTTTACTGCAACTGCCGGTGGAGCCGCGCCTTGGCGCCATGTTGCTGCATGCCAGCAAACTGGAACAGCAAGGTCAGCAAGGTACTGTTGCACTGGCGGCCACTATTGCTGCGGTGCTTGAAAATACCCGCCGGTTTCATGGCACCGATCTGAGCCGGCAGCTGCGGTTGTCATCCCCGCTTGCCAAAGCGCAATACAAGCAGTTGCTGCAACTGATGAAGGCTAAACCGCAGGAACCGCTGCCGACCGAATTTTGCGCTGAACTGCTGAGCCGGGCTTATCCTGATCGCATCGCGCAGTTGCGTGGTCAGGGTTATCTGCTGGCCAATGGCACCGGCGCCAGTCTCCCTGCAGACGACGAGCTGCAGGGCAGCCCCTGGCTGGTGGTGGCCGATTTACGGGTATGGAACCAGCAGGCGCTCATCAGCAGCGCAGTGCGCTGGGATCTTGCCGCCTTGCAGCAAAGTTGGCAGGCCGAACTGCAATGGCAGCAACGGCTTGAATTTGATGAACAAAGTGGTCGCTTTATCGCCGAACGCCAGCAGCGGCTGGGCGCTTTGGTGCTGAAAAAACAACAGACGCAAGGCGAGATCCGCGCACAGGACCGCCAGCAGGCCTGGCTTGATTATCTGGCGAAAAAAGGCCTGGTGGTGCTGAACTGGTCTGTACAGGCCCGCCAGCTGCAACACCGGCTGGCGCTTGCCGCAAAGTTGCAGCCCACAGCCGGCTGGCCGGATTGTTCAGAACTGCAGCTGGCCGCCACAGCCGAGAGCTGGCTGGCGCCTTATTTGGGCGAAGTGCGCAGCCTCAGTCAGTTGAAGCAATTGGATTTGGCAGAAATTCTGCGTTATCAGCTCAGTTACCCTCAGCAGCAGCAGTTGGATGAGCTGCTGCCAGCCAGCTGGCGTTCAGTGTTGGGTACATATATTCCGCTTGATTATCAATCAGATGGCGAAGTTCAGTTGGCTATCCGGTTACAGGAAATGTTTGGTCAGCTGACCACTCCCACTGTTGGGCAAGGTGTCGTTAATGTGACTATCACCTTGTTGTCGCCGGCCAAACGTCCGCTGCAGGTGACCCGCGATCTCGCCAGTTTCTGGCAAAACGCTTATCAGGATGTCAAAAAGGAAATGCGCGGGCGTTATCCGAAACATTATTGGCCGGACGATCCGGCGGTCGCAGAGCCGACCAATAAAACCAAAAGGGCGATGGGGCAATGACAGCCAGAAAAAAAACTGCCAAAAAATCTAAACCAATGAATCCGTTACTGAAATCAGTGCTGATGTTCAGCCTGAAAGTCGGCTTGCTGATTGCTGCTGTGTTGTCGGTTTATCTGATTTATCTGGACAGCAAAATCACCACGCTGTTTGCCGGTCATAAATGGCTGGTACCGGCGCAGTTATATGGCCGCAGTCTGGAACTGACCCCAGGTTCGCATCTGAGTCAGGCCCAGTTTCTGGACGAGCTGTCGCGGCTGCAATACAGCGCCGATCCAAGGCTGAGTGGCCCCGGTCAGTATGATATCCAAGGCAGTCGCGTCACTGTGGTGCGTCGTGCTTTTGATTTTCCGGATGGTTCGCAAAGTTCGCAACGTTTTACGGTGGAATTTGCCGGCGAATTTGTCCAGCGCATTATTATCGACGGCAACAGCGCTCAACAGGCTCGGCTGGAACCGCAGCTGCTACAACATCTGGTCGCGTCTGAACAGGAAGATCGCGAACTGATCCGCCTAAAAGAAGTGCCACCTGCGCTGATCCAAACCTTATTGCTGGTCGAAGATCGCGATTTTTACCAGCATCACGGTGTGTCGGTTCTTTCGATTGCCCGGGCGTTCTGGCAGAACTTGCTGGCCGGCCGGACCGTGCAGGGCGGCTCGACGCTGACGCAGCAGTTGGCCAAAAATATGTACACCGATCAGCAACGGACTTATCTGCGGAAAATTAACGAAGCACTGATCGCTTTAGTGCTGGATTTTCGTTACAGCAAAGAACAAATTCTCGAAGCTTATCTGAACGAGATTTTTATCGGTCAGTTTAAAGACAATCCGGTGCATGGTCTGGGCCTGGGCAGCCGCTTTTATTTCGGCAAACCGCTGGCCGAACTGAAACCGCACGAATATGCCTTGCTGATTGGCGTGATTAAGGGCCCTTCCGTTTTCGATCCGCGCCGTTTTGCCGAGCGGGCGCAAAGCCGGCGCGACCTGATCCTCGATTTGATGGCGGAGCAGGGCATCCTGAATCACGATCAGCACAACGATGCCAAACAGCAAGCGCTGGATGTGATCCCCTTGGGTCAGCACTTAAAAGGCCGTTTTCCGGCTTACATCGACAAAGTGCGGCAGGAGCTGAAGCTGTTGGTGCGAGACCCTGAGCTGCTGCAGCAGGGGCTGAAAATTTTCACCTATCTGGACCCGATGGCGCAGGCCGCCGCCGAGCAAGCGCTCAGCGGGCGCCTTGACAAGCTTGATGCGAAAATAGAAGGCGCGATGATTGTCACTGACTATCAGCGTGGTGCACTTAAAGCCATCATCGGCGGCCGGCAAATGCAATATGCCGGCTACAACAGGGCGGTTTCTGCGCGCCGGCAAATCGGCAGTATTGTCAAACCGGTGATTTATCTGGGGGCTTTACAGCGGCCCGAACAATTTAATTTGGGGACTGTGTTGCAGGATACGCCGCTGAATCTGCGCAGTGGCAGCCGCAACTGGCAGCCGCAAAACTACGATAAAAAGTTTCGCGGTCCGGTGCCGATGATCGACGCGCTGAGCCAGTCGCTGAATATCCCAACCATTCGGTTGGGGATGCAGCTGGGTTTACCGGTGCTGGAAGAAAATTTGCTGCGACTGGGCCTTGAACGCGAAGTCAAATTACAACCGGCTTCATTGCTGGGGGCGGTGGAATTGAGCCCACTGGAAGTGGCACAGCTTTATCAGACCATTGCTAACAAAGGGCAATATGTGCCGTTAGCCACTGTGCATGCGATCAGCACTCAACAAGGGAATCAGCTGTATCAACGCACGGCTAAAGCAGAGCAGCGTATTGGGCAGGCTCCGCTCTATCTGTTGCAATATGCCATGACTCAATCGACGCAGCAGGGCACTGCCAGCGTGTTGTCGCAACAATTTCCCCGCATTCGCTTTGCCGGAAAAACCGGTACATCGAGCGATTACCGAGACAGTTGGTTCAGCGGCTTTGATCATGAGACGGGGTTGGTGGTCTGGTTGGGTCGGGATGACAACAAAGCGACTGGCCTGACAGGCGGCAGTGGCGCTTTGCCGGTGTTCAGCGATTATTTCCGCCGGATGCCGCCAAATTCGCTGTTCCGCGCGGTGCCTGACAAAATCAGTAAACAATTTATTTCAAAATTATCAGGTCGGCCAGTAGCGGAATCTTGCGTTAATGTATTGTTATTGCCGGTGATTTCGGTTGAAATGCCAACGGATACGACCTGTGACTAGGAAGTGTTGACTTTGAGTGGTTAACGGACTGTTGTAGTCTGTTCCGTACCAGAACCGAAGACCTTGTTTGCCCGTGCGCCGGCATCGCGTTGTACGCTTTTGCAATCATGCATCGGCGCGTTGTGGCCTATCAGTTGCTGGTCAGCCAGCGGCAGTCGCAAATTCTGTGTTCTTCCTTTGTGATCACTCGACATGTCAACGGCATCGCACTTCTGGTCTGGTGAGCGCTGAGCCTGTTGTCAGACAGTTGCTTGGCGTCTGCAGTTAACTTTAGATGAGCACCTTATGTCAGCCAAACCAGAACAACATTTAAAAGTCGGCGAATGGTGGTACCTGCCCCAGCAGGACAAACTGGTCAAACTTGATGACAATGGCGAAGTCTGTCAAACCGCGACGCTGGATAATTTATGCCAGAAAGCGCTGAACTACTTTCTGGTCAACGCCGGCAGACTCGTCACCCGTGATGAATTGCTCAGCGACGTCTGGGGCGTGCGGGACGTATCCGATGGCCGTATCTCCCGTGTGATCCGCGTTTTGCGGGTTGCCTTGGGTGATGACAGTCGTGAACCCAAGTATATCGAAACCATTCCAAAACGCGGTTTTCGGTTTATCGCGCCTATTGCCGAAGTCCTGCAGGCAGATGAAGACATACAGCCTGCTATTGTGGCTGCGATTGAAACGACGGACATGGATGGCAAACAACCCAAACGTCATTCATTGGCGTGGTTCGGATTGGCGTCTTTGCTGATACTGAGTCTGGTCGTCGGTTGGTATTCCTGGCAACAACAAACGACGCCACAAGTTCCTTTTGCCCGTTTCGAACCGCTGTCCAGTATGGATGGCCTTGAACTCTATCCTGATGCATCGCCAGACGGTCGCTATCTGGTTTTTAGTCATTCCGTCGACATTGCGTCGCGTTGGAATATCGTCGTGCAGGATCTGCAGACGCTGCAGAAAAAGGTTGTCAAAACCGTCGCAGGCAGTGGCATCAGTGCAATCTGGGCGGGCAATGGTTCTGAGCTGTATTACCAGATCCTGACACAGGAAAAGACCTGTGAAGTTCGCAAACTGGTACTAGATAAAACAACTTTCAATGCATTGTCAGATAAGCCCGTGGTGGATTGTTCAGAAAAAAGTGTGCTGGGCCGAATGAGTATCTCACCCGACAATCATTATCTGGTCTACCCGGATTGGCGGGATGCATCAGGCAACATGGCGCTGCAGCTTTTACCACTCAGCGGTGGCAGACCTGAGCAACTAACCAATCCACCACAAAACAGCTTGGGCGATTATGCTGCACGGTTTTCGCACGATGGCCGGCAACTGGCGTTCCTGCGCGATGCAGCCGGTAGTGCCGGACAAATCTGGGTGATCGATCTCACCACCCGAGCTTCCCGGATGTTGCTGCCGCTTGATGAAAGTTACCCAGGACACATCAGTTGGAATCAGGAAGATACCGAGTTGCTGTTTCCCTCGAATACCAATGAAATTTCGGCGGTGAATGTGCAAAGCCAAAAAACTCGTTTATTGGCTTATGTTGATTTGAACCCTTATGAAATCAATTACCTTGCGCCCGGTAAAATCATTGCCAGTGTTGGCCGGTTCTGGCAAAGCAGCTTACGCAAATTCAACAACCCATTGGTGAATAAAGAGTATCTGAATGAGCCTTTGGAATTTGCCAGCCGAAATGAGGGGATTGTCGAGCTAAATCCTGATCAGGATGGGCCTATTGCCATCCAATCGAACCGCTCAGGCAGTCAACAAATTTGGTTCTATTATCCGGACGGCAGACAACAGCAGCTTAGCAAATTCAGAGGGCATTTCTGGCCCAGAGGCATGGAGTTTTCGCCAGACGGGACAAAACTCGTTGCCGTCGTGGCGGGTAAAATATGGCTGCTGCAGGAAAATCAGGAACCTTTACTGGTCAGTGAAGAACATCAGCAAAGCAGGATGCCGGGGTGGGGCGCTGACAGTAAAACCGTTTTCTACCATACGTCGGTTAATGGCCGCAGCCGGTTAGTCCGCTATGACCTGGCGACTCAGAACACTGAGTTTATGGATGATAAATTGGATTTTTATCGCGAGAGCCCGGACAATCGCTACTTTGTCCGCAGTTTCTCAGATCAGGCGCATTACGAACTGGTTGATCGCAGCACCGGAAGCTCCAGACCGCTGAATTTCCTGAAAAAACGTGGTTTCATCCAGCCCAGAATAGCGCTCAGAAGCTCAGCTATTTATTTCAACAAACAAACAGAATCAGGTTTGTGTGAAATCTTCAGTTACAACATCATCAGCGGGCAAACGCAAAGCACTGGCATCAATAACAAGGTGTGTAACAGAACTTTCGTGGTCACCCTCGATGAAAAGTTTATTTATCAGGATGACGGTAACACCGGCGATTTGGATATTGCGCTGCTGAAACTCGGTGCCGACGATGCTGGAGATTAAAATTTTATAAGAAATTTATCATTGGGCCATCATGAACTTTCTCCAGTAGCACGTTAGAAAACTGACTCCTACCCAACAACAAAATAGGTGTCACATGTGCAGAGTTCAATCGGTCTTACTGTTAGCTGTTTTAATGACTGCGGGTGTCGCAAACGCAGATGGGCAAAATACTGATACAGTTATCGCGGCGAATGCGCCTGTCGTGATGATGACGCATCAGTCATTCAATGTCGATGATCAGGACGACTGGGTTGGTGAGTTGTTGCTTTGTCCATTGGTTCCTGCATGCGACCCACCAGTTAATCGCTAAGCCGTTAATTGTAAACTATTGATTTCATTTCTAAGTCTTAGTTTCCGCGCGCACAAGTCCTGGTCCTTCATGTATACTCCCCGCTATCAGTTTGCGGGGAGTTCTGCATGAAGGTATCTGACAGTCCTCTTTGTTTTGGTATTTGGCGATACAGTCGAGAGACAGGGACCTTGTCACTTCGTCCTGACGATCTGGCTTTCCCGTCCATTTATGCATCTGCAGGGACAAACCCCGATACTCCATTGGTGCTCGAACCTCGTTTGCATGCGCTGCTGAACTATTTCCTGCAGCACCCTGAACAAATTATTCCCAAGAACGAGTTGTTGGATCAGCTTTGGGGCAGTGCCGAAGGGACCGATGCTGCGCTGATGCGCGCGATTGGAATGCTGCGTAAAGCACTGCGTGACAATACGAAACCCGCGTTGTATATCGAAACTTTATCAAAACGTGGTTATCGCTGGATTGCACCTATTGAGGTGTTGCCGCCCGAAAAACCGTTGCAGGTGGCCGCGCCCAGTCGCCAGCCTGCTGAGTGGCGGGCGCCACCCAAAACAGCTGACCAAGCGCAAGTGACGATAAGCCGCCCTCCGTTTCGGCAAGCCCGACAACGACGGCTGATGTTGTTAAGCGCTTTTTTCATTTGCGCGGTCACTGCATTGACCATCAGTTTGTTGCTGTTCTTCGGCAAGACCAATTTTCTGCCAGCTTTTACCCGACAGTCTGCCATCAGCGCCATTGCCGGTGTGGAACAAAAACCATTGCTCAGTGCCGACCGGCAGCAATTGTATTATCAGCAACAGACGCAGCCAGGTCAGTGGCGCTGGATTGCCCACCAATTGCCGACGCACCGAAAATCCTTTCATGAGCAACAATATGAAGCCTTGAGCGCCGCGCAGTGGTTTAACAGGCAATTGGTATTTCAGGGACTGACAGCGGAAGGATGTCGCTTTTACCGGCTGGACCCGCAGCAGTTTTCGCAAAAAGCGGTGGACTGGCTGCCTTGTCAGCAGCTGCAGGAGCAGGGCATCGCCAGTACTGACGATGAGCTGTTGTGGCTGGATGTCCAACCGCAAACCGGTGCAACGCAGTTGTGGCATTTGAATGACAGCCAGGCCGAGTTGTTGCAGTCATTTCCGGCGGCATACCGGCGTCCCGTCGCCATAAATGCTCAGTCACAGCAAGCGTATATCCTGCTGCAACAGGATGATTTTAATACGGTCCTGTTCCGCTATCAGCTGGCTGGCGCTCATTTGGAAAAAATCGCTGATTTTCCTTACGCTTTCCACAGTATGTCCGGCTGGGACAGCCAACGGTTATTGTTGTCCGGACCTGCCGGCAGTTTTATTTTTTCACCGACCGAGCTGAAGCTGGTTCCGCTGCAGCTGGCCAGCGGTGCATATCGTGATCAGCAGCGTGTTGGCAGCAAATTACTGGCGACCTCTGTGGCCAAGGATGCCGCTGATTTGGTACCACTTGAGGATGCTGGTGATGGGCGAAGTTCGGCGTTGCTGGCATCTGCAGCCTGGCTGACCAGCAACAGAACAGACCATTTGCTCAGTTGGGATCATCAGCAAGCGGCACTGGTGTCTGAGCGTTCTGGCCTGCCGCAAATCTGGTGGTTTGATGGTGAGCGCTTAAGCCAGCTGACGCGTTTCCAGCAGTGGCGGCAAATCAGCCAGTTGCTGTGGGCCAACGGCGAGCTGCATGCTGTGATTGATCAGCAGTTGCAGCGGGTGCGACTGACTGACGGCAGTCTGCAGCCGGTGTTGTTTCAGCACCGTCAACTTCGTCATTTTGCGTTTTGTCATGGCCAATGGTTTTGGGCTGAGCTGAATCAGCATCAGTGGTTACTCAAATCGCTGAATCCCCAGCAGCAGCCCATCGAACTGCAACCTGATGTGGTCCATCTGAACTGCGCGCCGGAACAGAGTCTGCTATTACTCAAACAGGACAACCAGCTGGTCCGTTACTGGCCGGCAACCGCAGAGCAGCGTGCTACGGGCGTGAAGCTGAACTGGCGACAGCGACCGGCGAACAGCTGGGCCAGCGCAGCCAGTGCAATTTTCTGGACCGATGATAAAGGGCAGATCTGGCAACAGGGCTGGAACGAACAGCAGCCAGCGCAAGTGGTTCATCCGGCACAATTGCATGTGACCGCACTTTACGGCCACCCGGAGCAGCAACAACTGTTTCTGGAGTTTGCCCGCGACCCCGAAACTGATGTGGTTTGGCTGGAATCTGAACCCACTGATTAGAGCTGTGGACAGGTCTCATCAGTGGGTTGGTCTCATCGATGGGTTAGTTAACGCAGTTTGGCAAAGCTACGCGCTGCGGCAGCGACAGTGGCCTCAATATCTGCATCTGAGTGTGCCAGTGACAGGAAGCCCGCTTCATAAGCCGAAGGTGCCAGATAAATCCCTTCTGCCAGCATCAGATGGAAGAAACGTTTAAAGGCTTCGATATCGCATTGGGTGGCTTGCTGATAGCTGCTGACGGTTGGCTGGGTGGTAAAAAACAGCCCGAACATGCCGCCGACCTGATTGGTGGTAAAAGCAACACCGGCTTTGTCGGCTTCCTGCTGCAAACCCTGCAACAGCTGGGTGGTTTTTGCTGTCAGGCTGTCATAGACGCCGGTTTTGCTGATCTCGGTCAGTGCGGCGAGGCCGGCAGCCATTGCAATTGGGTTACCAGATAAAGTACCCGCCTGATAGACGCCGCCGAGTGGCGCAATGTGCTGCATAATGGCTTTTTTACCGCCAAAGGCGCCGACCGGCATGCCGCCGCCGATGATTTTGCCAAGTGTCGTTAAGTCCGGCGTCACCCCGTAATAGGCCTGGGCACCACCGAGGGCCACCCGAAAGCCAGTCATGACTTCGTCAAAAATCAGCACGGCGCCATATTGGTCACACAGCGCACGCAAACCTTCAAGGAAGCCCGGTTGTGGCGGAATGCAGTTCATGTTGCCGGCAACCGGCTCGACGATAATACAGGCTATGTCGTCGCCGTGCTGGCGGAACAATTCAGTCAGCTGTGGCAGGTTGTTAAACTCACTGGTCAGCGTGTATTTGGCAAAGTCCGCCGGTACGCCGGGTGAATTTGGCACGCCCAGGGTTAAAGCGCCGGAGCCGGCTTTGACCAGCAAAGAATCGGCATGGCCATGATAACAGCCTTCAAATTTGACGATGGTATTGCGGCCGGTGTAACCGCGGGCCAGCCGGATGGCGCTCATCGTCGCTTCTGTTCCAGAACTGACCATCCGCACCATCTCCATCGATGGCACCAGTTTGCAGACGAGCTCTGCCATGTCAATTTCGGCCGGGCAGGGCGCGCCAAAACTCAGGCCTTTTTCTGCCGCGCTGATGACAGCGCTGCGGATAGCCGGATGATTGTGACCGAGCAGCATCGGCCCCCAGGAACCGACGTAGTCGATGTACTGTTTGCCATCAACATCAAAAATATAAGCGCCGTCGGCACGGTCGATAAACACCGGTGTGCCGCCGACATGTTTAAAGGCCCGCACTGGAGAATTGACGCCACCCGGAATGGTTTGCTGTGCGCGTTCAAACAGTTGTGCTGATAAAGTCATCTGTAATTCCAATTCTGTTATTTATGTTTGGCGCTGTACCAAGGCACTTCGCATTCGTATTTGCTGATCAGATCTTCAACGCCGAGCGTCAGCGCAAACAAGGCCATCCGTACCAGCACCCCATTGTCGGCCTGACGGAAAATCGCCAGATTGGGGTTCAGATTTAAGTCATTGTCCAGCTCATTGGCCTCAAGGCGTGAGTCACGCGGCAGCGGGTGCATGATGACCGTATTCGATTTACAGTGCTTGGTGTAGATTTCCTGGTTCAGGCGGAATTTGCCGCGGTATTTGTTGGCTTCTTCCTGTGACGGGAAGCGTTCTTCCTGAATACGGGTCTGATACACAATGTCCGCATCGATATTGCCGGCAAGCTGGTCGGTAATACGGACCTGATGGCCGGCATTCTCAATGGCTGAAACAATTTCATCCGGCATCGCCAGCTCATTGGGGGCGATTAGCGTGAAACGGATGTTTTTATACAGGCACAGTAACTTCGACAGCGAGTGCACGGTCCGGCCAAATTTCAAATCGCCAATCATCGCGATATGCATGCCTTCGACGGTTTGTTGTGATGCAGCCAGTTCCCGTTCTATCGTGAACAGGTCGAGCAGGGCCTGGGTCGGGTGTTCGTTAGCGCCATCGCCGCCATTCAGGACAGGTACCCGGCTGCCTTCGGCAAATTCAGCTACTGAGCCGGCTTGCGGATGACGCATGGCGATGACGTCGCTGTAAGAGCTGATCATCCGTGCGGTGTCGTACAAAGATTCGCCTTTAGAAAGCGCCGACGACTGGATGCCTGTGGTCTCGCGGACTTCGCCACCCAACAGGTTAAAAGCACAGCCAAAACTGACGCGGGTACGGGTGCTGGGCTCAAAAAACAGGTTGCCCAGAATGGCGCCATCCAGCACTTTGGTGCGTTTTTGCCGTAAAGCGTAGGGCTCCATCGAACGGGCTATCTTAAAGACGTGCGAAATGCTGTCGCGATCAAATTGCCTGACCGACAGAATATGTTGACCTTTGAAGTTCATGAGCGGGCCTATAACTGGGAGTGACAGACAGCGGCCGGTGCTTGTGAAAACCGGTCCGCAAACTGCACGACATTATAATCAAAGAAGGCGGTCAAACCCAGTATTAAAACGGTTTAGCGACCGCCAGCAGAATGATGGCAAACAGCAGGATCACCGGCGTTTCATTAAAGAAGCGGTAAAAACGTGGGCTGCGCCGATTGCGGTTGTGCTTAAAATCAGCCAGTAACTTAAAGCAGTAGCCGTGGTAAATGTACAACAACAGCACCAGCGTCAGTTTGGCGTGCAGCCAGTGACTGGCCGCGAACCAGGCGGCTCCGTAAAGATGGATCAGCCAGCCGCCGAACAGCGCCGTCAGCACTGCAAAAGGAGTGACAAAATACAATAGTCGCCGTTCCATCACTTTAAACTGCGCGTCCACTTCCGCCGACGTGTTGCCCGCGTGATAGACAAACAGCCGCGGCAGATAAAAAATCCCGGCAAACCAGGCCACCATAAAGGCGATATGCAGGGCTTTGATGATTAACAGCCAGGACATCTGTACTCCTTACAAAGAATCAATATCAGCAGCTATAACAGATTATTCTGTCGCATCAGCAGGGCACGGACTTGTTCCCAACTGATTAAACCCAAAGGTTGGTCTGGCTGTTGATCGTCATACACCAACACCGCGCCTTCACGCTGGTCACCAATCTCGGCAAACACTTCGGCCATGGTGGCCTGATGGCTGACGGCGCCAACCGGTAAAAACCGCAAAGCGCTGTCGCCGGTCATCGACATGCCAACGTCATAAGTGGCCAGCTCGAAGTGCTGATCAACTGCATAA
>JACCDQ010857644.1_pt1 | contig 11792 bp, 15 predicted proteins | sample 7446031 | NCBI WGS metagenome assembly JACCDQ01 (sample SAMN15323442, study PRJNA562643) | freshwater metagenome | isolation source: river surface water | place: USA:Blue River Watershed | collected 2017-08-17
GGTTGTGAGAACTTTAATACTCAAGGGTAATGCTCAAGTATACATATACATTGAATGAATAATGCTTAGGTGGTACATTACAACCCCTAGCAATAATCATTCCATACTAATCTCAATGGTTATTCTCAAGGAATGATAATAATTCTCATTTAGCCTCAAGGGGTACTAAGGGGGATTGGGGGTACCTGCTACTGGATGCAATGCACCTTCTAAATTTCTCCAGAAAATTCCAACAATGGCCTCTCCTTTACCAAAGTTTATTCTTAAGTATATCCTCAAGTGTATGCTCAAGAATATGCTCAAGTAAGTATAGACGTATGCTTCGCATACATATGTATGTCCCGTAGGGACGTATAGAAGTTTATTAGTAGCTGTGTGTGCGATACAGCAAGAAACAAAGGAAAAGAATGTCAAAGATCGTATTAAACGATGTAACGAACTTAAACGCTCTTTCTGTGATTAACGATAACTTTGATAAGCTGGAGCAAGAGCTTCAGAACAAAGTGTTGTATCGTGACAACCCAGAAGGAGAGCCTAACGGCTTAGAGAACGATTTAGATGCGAATGGTAATAGCATCTTCAACGTACAAGATTTAACCATTGCTGGAGGTTTTACAGTAGGTGGTCAAGACGTAGGAGCTTATATCGGTCAAGCCGCGGATGCTGCTGCTGATGCTTTAGCCAGTGCTACTGCTTCTGCTAACAGTTCTACAGCTGCTGGCATTAGTGCATCTAGTGCCAATGCTTCTGCAATTAGTGCTGCTGCTAGTGCTACTACAGCAACCACTAAAGCAAGCGAAGCTGCTGCTAGTGCAGCCAGTATTCTCGGTGCTGTAGATGCTTCTGCTGCTTCTGCTACGGCAGCTGCTGCTAGTGCTGCCACTGCTACTACCCAAGCAGGAATTGCTACAACCAAAGCAAGCGAAGCTGCTTCCTCTGCGTCTAGTGCTTCCACTTCAGCATCAACTGCTACAACGCAAGCTGGAATTGCTACAACTCAAGCGACTAATGCTTCGTCCAGTGCAACTAGCGCTGCATCTAGTGCATCCACAGCAACAACACAAGCAGGCATAGCTACAAGTAAAGCTAGTGAAGCAAGTACATCTGCAAGTGGAGCAAGCACGTCTGCAACATCAGCTTTTGATTCAGCTACATCAGCAGCTTCCTCTGCTAGTGCAGCTAATGCTTCAGCTTCTAGTGCAGCTTCTTCAGCAACCACTTCTACTACACAGGCCAGTTCCGCAGCATCATCTGCAACCACTGCAACGACACAAGCTGGTATTGCAACTACTAAAGCTAGCGAGGCATCTACATCTGCAACAAATGCAGCATCTAGTGCCGCTTCTGCTGCTAGTAGTGCAGACTCAGCAGCTGCATCTTATGATTTGTTCGATGACCGATGGCTTGGTCCTAAAGCATCTGATCCAACTTTAGATAATGACGGTAATGCTCTTCTTGAAGGAGCCGCATATTGGAATACAACTTCTAAGACGTTATTAATTTTTAATGGAACTTCTTTTCAACCTCCTCAAGCAGCCCCTATTGCTGACGGGACTATTACCCTGGCTAAATTAGCAGCTGATTCAGTAAATGCTTCTAAAATTGTAGACGGTTCAGTAGGTACTGCTGAGATTGCTGACAATGCTATTACAACAGCTAAAATTGCTGCTGGTGCAGTTGCTACAGTTGATATAGCTGATGCAGCAGTAACTACCATTAAGATTGCTGATGCAAACGTAACAACTGCCAAGATTGTTGATGCGAATGTCACCACAGCAAAAATTGCTGACAGCGCAGTTACAACTGCAAAGATTGCAGCAAACGCTGTGACAGTTGCAAAGGTCAGTGCGACAGGAACTCCAAGCTCATCAACCTATCTTCGTGGCGATGGAACTTGGACTACCCCTCCTTCTGGAACAGGTACTGTAACTGCAGTAGCAACAGGTAATGGTTTAACTGGCGGCACAATTACATCGTCTGGAACTATTTCTTTAGATTTTTACACAGGCTCAACTGCAACTAACTCCAGCTATCCAATTGGAAGTTATTTGCACGCTGATCTTGGTCAAAACGGTACAAACATTGCATCCGCTTCGACGCTTTACACCGCCACAAGCGCCACCTCTAATTTTACAAATATTAGCGGTATGTTTGGCCCTCAGACTACGCTTGCTGGCACATGGCGATCAAGAGGCCGCTCTGGTTCCGCTGGTTGTTATTCTTCATTTTTGTTCCAACGAACCGCATAAAGGAAAAGAGCATGACACACACTATTGGGAATGTTACGTTTGGTTTAATTAAAAACGTGCGTAAATCAAGCGATGAGGATGGCGTTTATTTTGCAGACGTAGAAATTCAGGAAGCAGAAGGATTTCCTTTTGAAACATGTATTTACTGCGCTCGTTCTGATGACTATGCCGCAACAGGTAAATGGGTTTACCAACAAATTGTTGAAGGAAACATTGAAGGGGAGATCACTCAATTGTTGGTTGGCGCAGATCCCGTTACTGGTTTGGTCCCTGAGCGTCGAGAAGTAGCCCAGCCTATCAGCCAAGGTGCTCAAACACTATGACTCAAATAATCTTGCCCGTACACAACGTCACGTATGATGGTGTAACTTTGAACGTGTATCACGCCAACAAAGGTCAAGGTTTACCAAAGCATGAGCACATATATTCTCATTTAACAATGGTACACGCAGGTAAGATTATTGCTCGTAAAGAAGGGCGTGAGCTTATTATGACAAAAGAAACACAGCCTGTTAACCTAGTGGCTAACGAATGGCACGAATTAGAAGCACTTGAAGACGGCACGGTGTTCGTCAACGTGTTTGCCGAAGGGAAATATTAAATGAAAATAGAAATCTCTCATAACGAAATCTATGAGCGATTGTTAATCGTCGAACAAGAAGTGCATAGCCTAAAAGCTGAGACACGTTCTCTAGTAGACGCTTTCCATGCTGCTCAAGGAGCTTTTGTAGCTCTTGAGTGGCTAGCTAAAGTAGTTAAACCAATCATCTATCTTGGTAGCATCTTCGCAGCACTTGTGCTGTGGTGGAACCATAAATGATTATTGAATCAATCATTGGTGCCTTAGTCCCTATAGGGGCTGAGGCTCTTAAACAAGCTACTACTAAATGGTTTGGTGGTGTGCAACCCACAACCATTGAAGACAAATTAAAACTTGATGCAAGCGATATTGAACGGATTAAAGCAATTGCATTGCTGGATCAACCAGTTGGAACACCATCTCAATGGGTGGTGGATCTACGCGCTTCTGCTCGCTATATTGGAGCGTTAGCCGTTATTGGTTGTGGAATTAGTTCTATGTTTATCGTAGGACTTCCCCCAACAGTTTATGCTACAGCTTTGGAAGCTGCCAATATTGCATTTGGTTTTCTATTTGGACAACGCATTGTAAACAACTGGAATAACAAATGACATTCTCACTTTCCCAGAAATCCTTAGATAGGCTGCAAGGAGTAGATAGTCGTTTAGTCCAAGTGGTTAAACGTGCTATTGAAATTACAACAGTTGATTTCAAAGTGCTAGAAGGTGTACGCACCCTAGAACGTCAAAAGGAACTATTAAAGCTCAAGGTAACCCAGACCCTCAAGTCTAAACATTTAGAGGGCTTAGCGGTCGATCTAGGGGCTTTACATGGCACTGACGTATCTTGGGAGAAACCTCTCTACTTTGAAATTGCAAAAGCAATGAAACAGGCTTCCAAAGAACTTAATATTCCTATCCGTTGGGGTGGTGATTTTAAAAGCTTCTTTGACGGTCCTCATTTTGAATTAGTGTAATATGGCAACTAAAAAAGACCCTCGACTAGAACGCGCAGGCGTATCTGGTTATAACAAACCTAAAGCTACCCCAGGTCATGCAACTAAGAGTCACGTTGTCGTGGCTAAAGTTGGTGATCAAGTTAAAACAATTCGTTTTGGTCAAAAGGGAGTTAAAGGCTCTCCTGATGGTTCTAAACGTAACGAAGCTTTTAAAGCTCGTCATGCCAAGAATATTGCTAAGGGCAAAATGTCCGCAGCATATTGGGCAGATAAGGTTAAGTGGTAATGACTAAAAAAGCCCAGATGATTGATTCAATGGGCAAATTCCGAACACAGTCTCTATTCCTTGAATTAGGATATAAAGATGAGGCTGTGTTTACTCTCAAGGACTTTGATCACGAATATAACGGTGAGACATATGTTTCTCTTAAACGTTTGTATCTTGAATGTGAAGACCCTACAGAGTATCAATTTGCACAAGCCCATTTGATGGGTTGGAAACATTGGCAACGTATGTGTGAGAATAAGATTCTTCGCAAACATATTGACGAGTGGCGTGATGAGTTGGAAGTTAAGCTTCGCTCTCAAGCTGTACTCGACGTAATCGCTCAAGCACGAGCAGGAACCTTTCAGGCAGCTAAATGGGTAGCCGATAGGGGCTGGGCTCAACGAGGCGCTGGACGGCCCTCTAATGCTGACGTAGAGCATGAGAAGAAGGTACAAGCCCGTATTGCAGATGAATACGGTGGTGATGTAGTTCGCATGTTCCAGAAACAAGGATAAGAATGGCAACGGATGATGAGGTTTGGCGTAAGCAAGCCGTATTAAAACTCGAGAAAATGCCTGAAGAGGCTAAACAGATTCGTGAAACGGCTCTCAATGACCTCTTCTTCTTTGCTCGTTTAGTTAACCCTGGATATGTATATGGAGACATTCATAAAGAATTATTCTTATGGATGCAACAGTACAATCTTTATGGACAAGATGAGGAGCAGGCAAGCAACAAACTGATTATGCTGCCTCGTGCTCACTTGAAAAGCCATATGGTTGCTACATGGGCTGCTTGGATTATTGCTAAGCATCCTGAGGTTACAATCCTGTACGTGTCAGCTACTGCTGAATTGGCCGAGACTCAGCTCTATGCCATTCAGAACATTCTGGCAAGCACAACGTTTCAACGTTATTTTCCAGAATACATTAACCCGCAAGAGGGTAAGCGTGAGAAATGGAGCCAACGTAAGTTTACAATTGATCACATCAAACGTAAGCTAGAAGGTATTCGTGATGCAACTGTGTCCACAGCTGGATTGACAACTAACACAACTGGCTGGCATGCTGACATCATTATTGCTGACGACTTGGTGGTTCCTGAAAACGCTTATACAGAAGATGGTCGTGACGGAGTTATGAAGAAGAGTTCACAGTTTACGTCTATTCGTAATGCTGGTGGCTTTACTATGGCTTGTGGAACACGCTATCATCCTTCTGATATTTATTCTACATGGAAGTCTCAAGAGTATGATGTGTACGATTCAGAAGGTACAATCACTGGTAGACAAGCCGTGTGGGAGATTAAGGAATTTGCTGTAGAAACAGACGGAGTATTCCTGTGGCCTAAGGCTATGCGAGCAGATAAAAAGTTCTTTGGATTCGATGCCCAAGTATTAGCACGAATCAGGGCTGAGTATTCTGACCGTGTTCAGTTTTATGCTCAGTATTATAACGATCCAAATGATCCAGGTTCCAATCGTATTGATAGAACACGCTTCCAATATTATGACCGCAAGTTTGTTAAACAAGAGGGCGGAAACTGGTATTTTAAAAGTAAACGACTTAACGTATACGCTGCTATTGACTTCGCTTTCAGTTTAAGCAAGAAATCAGATAATACGGCTATTGTCGTTATTGGAGTAGATGAAGATAATTACATTTACGTCCTTGACATTGTAGTGTTTAAGAGTGATAAAATCTCTGAATATTTTAATAATATTGCAGCACTACATGCTAAATGGGAATTCAGAAAACTACGTGCTGAAGTAACTGTGGCTCAAGCAGTTATTGTACGCGATCTTAAAGATAAGCTACGTGAAGAAGGTCTTACACTAGCTATTGATGAGCATCGTCCAACACGTAATGAAGGTACTAAGGCTGAGCGTATTGCTGCTGCTTTGGAACATAGGTATGAAAACCAGTCGGTATGGCACTTTAAAGGTGGGTATATTGATATGCTTGAAGAAGAACTTGTCTTAGCTCGTCCAGCCCATGACGACATTAAGGATGCTCTAGCTTGTGCTGTAGAGATTGCAGTAAAGCCTAAACGAGCACGAGACACAGAATCTTCATATTCTAATGTTGTTAAATTTAATCCCCGCTTTGGCGGTGTAATGTATAGGTAATAAATGTCAAATAAACCACTAGAAATTGATGCAAAGTTTGGACGCGATGGCGAAGCCAAGTATATTGCACATACGTGGCATACGTATAACACACAGCGTCAACCTAAAATTGAACTGTGGAAAGAAATTCGTAACTACGTATTCGCAACAGATACAAAGACTACGTCTAACCAAACGCTTCCTTGGAAGAACAGCACTACATTACCAAAGCTTTGTCAGATTCGTGACAACTTGCATTCTAATTATGTGTCAGCATTGTTTCCAAATGACGAATGGTTGCGTTGGGAAGGGTATTCTCAAAAGGACGGCACTAAAAAGAAAGCCAAAGCTATTCAGGCATATATGTCTAACAAGACACGAGAAAGCCATTTCCGTACTGAGATGAGTAAGTGCTTGTACGACTACATTGACTACGGCAATTCTTTTGCTACAGTAGATTTTGAAGCCTCTTATATGACCAACGACAAGGGCGAAAAGATCACACAGTACATTGGCCCTCGACTACGTCGTATTAGCCCCTTGGATATCGTTTTTAACCCCTTGGCGCAGACATTTACTGAATCATTCAAGATCATTCGTTATGTGAAGCCAATTGGTGAACTACATCGTATGGCTAAAGACGATCCAGATAATATGTATCTGAAGCAAGCTTTGGCTAAACGTGACAAGATGCAGAAGCATAGTAATGCTTACGGTCTTGATGATTTGAATAAAGCTGAAGGTTTTAACGTTGACGGCTTCGGTAACTACACTGACTATTTGCAGAGCGGTTACTTTGAGATGTTGGAGTTCCACGGGGACATTCATAACATCGAAACCAACGAGTATCAGACTAGCCGTGTAGTGACAGTTATTGATCGTATGTTTATGATTCGTAACGAGCCAATTAAAAGCTGGAATGGGCGCTCTCCGATCTACCATGTAGGTTGGCGTACCCGACCTGATAATCTCTGGTCTATGGGGCCTTTAGAGAACCTGGTGGGCATGCAATATCGTATTGACCATCTAGAGAACTTAAAAGCTGACGCTATGGACTTAGCTGTGCTTCCTCCGCTAGTTATTGCTGGTGAAGTGGAACAGTTTAATTATGGTCCAGGTGAAGAGATTCACATTGATGAGAACGGCAGTGTCACTGAGCTGGCTCGTAATGTCCAATGGGTTATTACAGCTGAACAGAACATCGACAAAATCGAAATGCGTATGGAACAATATGCTGGCGCTCCACGAGAGGCTATGGGTATTCGTTCTGCTGGTGAGAAAACTGCCTTTGAAGTTCAACAATTACAAAACTCAGCTGGACGTATTTTCCAAGAAAAAATCTCTACGTTTGAATTGGAATTGCTAGAACCTGCTCTCAATGGTATGTTGGAAGTTGGTCGTCGTAATCTTGATCGTACTGACGTTATCCGTGTTATGGATGACGACTTAGGTGTAAAGCAATTCATGGAGATTACGCGTGACGATATTACTGCCTCTGGCATCCTTCGTCCTATTGGTGCTCGTCACTTTGCAGCTCAAGCTCAAATGGTACAAAACCTTACGCAACTCTCTAACACTCAAATCTGGGCACAAATCTCTCCTCACGTCAGTTCTATTGCTCTGGCAAAAACTGTGGAAGACTTGCTCAATTTTGGTCGTTACGAATTGGTACGTCCTAACGTAGCAGTGTTTGAACAACAGGAAACTCAGCGTATGTCTGGTCAAGCGTCAGAAGACTTGATGGTTGAACAAACTATGCCAGTACAACAATAATGAAAACAATTCTTAAAAAAGGATTGAGTAAAGAACGTGCCGTCGAACTTGAAAGCGATTTCAAGGCTTCGGCCTTTCTTCGTGAACGCCTAACGGCAATTCTAGAAGATAAAGCTAACTCTTTACGCAAGGAAGTACGACAGAAGAATCAATACGATTCTCCTTCTTGGGCGTTGACCCAAGCAGACTATATTGGCTTTGAAAGAGCTATTTACGAAGTTATTTCATTAATTTCGAGTGAGTCTGTCGAAAAATAATCAAAAACGGGGTAATATACTTTGTAAGTATTTATATTAGTATACTTAATCAGTGAGTGTAACGAACGATTAAGAATTAGATAGTATAAATCCTAGAAATACTTAGTAGTAATTATTTAATGGCATATAGCTCAGATGGTAGAGCAATCGGCTGTTAACCGATCGGTCTGTGGTTCGATCCCACATTTGCCAGCCAAACAATGAGTCGTTAGTGTAATGGTAACACACGGGTCTCCAAAACCCTGTAATTGGGGTTCGAATCCCTAGCAACTCGCCAAGAAAACTCCTCGCCCTTGAGTTAATGGGCTTTATAAGCGGCTATAGTTTAATGGTAAAACAATATCCTTCCAAGTTATAGTCTACGGTTCGATCCCGTATTGCCGCTCCAATTTTTATACGTATAGGAATTTAATCGAATGTCAGACCCGACCTCGATTTTTAATAATCAAAATCCGCCTACCCAGGCAAACCAAGACAGCGGTGGTGCAAGCACACCACCAAACGGTAATCAATCCAACCAGTTAGCAGACCTGCTCAGTTCGATTAAGAATGACCGTGGAGAAACAAAGTATAAATCAGTAGAAGATGCTCTTAATGCGCTGAAGCATTCGCAAGACTACATTCCTCAGCTAAGCGATAAGCTACGACAGCAGGAACAAGAATTGGCAGAAGCGAAAGCCGCAGCAGCAAAGATCACTGAACTTGAGAATACTTTGAAAGCACTCACTCAACAAAACAATACACCTGCTAGCCAACCAGCTACTCCAGGATTGTCAGAAGAGCAAATTGCTTCGTTAGTGACTCAGACACTTACACGCCAACAACAAGCAGAAGTTTCCAAGCAAAACCTTTCTAAAGTTGTCTCAGCCGTAACCTCAGCGTTCGGTGAGAAATCTGAAGAGGTATTCTACGGAAAAGCAAAAGAACTCGGCATGTCGGTAGAAGACATTAATGCTTTGGCTGCTAGAACACCTACTGCGGCATTGAAACTCTTAGGTTTGGATAATACAGGTACACCACCTTCACCAAATCAAGGAAGTATCAATACTTCAGCGTTCCAGCCTAAACAAGAAACATTCGTGAGTAAGAATGCTAAACCTACTTTGATTGGTGCTACTAGCTCTGATCTGCGTGAGGAAAGCGTTAACTCGCGTAAGATGGTGGAGGAATTGCATAGTCAAGGTTTGACAGTGCATGATCTCACCGATCCTAAAGTATATTTCAAACATTTTAAATAAGGACAATTAATGTCTCAAAATCGTGGTAATTCTACTGCTTTCATCGAAGCAGAACAGTATTCGGCTTTTATTCTCCGCAACCTGCAAGACGGTTTGCTTCCTGGTTCGTTCTATCGTAACGTTTCTGACTTTGGTTCTGGCACTACTCTCCACATTAAAACTGTGGGTACTGTCACCATTCAAGACGGTGCTGAAGAAGTTCCTTTCGACTACACACCAATTGAATCTGGTGAAGTGACTCTGACCATCACCGATTATGTCGGCGATGCTTGGTATGTAACTGATGAGCTGCGTGAAGACGGTGCTCAAGTTGAAGCTCTGATGAGTGCTCGCTCTAGCGAATCTACTCGTGCTATCCAGGAAATCTTTGAGACTCGTTTCTTGAAGAAGGCTAACACTTCTCAGACTAACGCAGCTGCTAACGCTGTGAACGGCTTTGCTCATCGCATTGCCTCTGCTGAAACCAACAACGTTATTTCGTTGAACCACTTCATCTCTATGAAGCTGGCTTTCGACAAGGCTAACGTGCCTATGGCTGGTCGTGTGGCGATTGTTGACCCTGTGGTTGCAGCTACTCTGGACAAGACAGTCACTTTGGGTCGCGATGTGACTCCATTCGCTGCTAACATCTTGGCTAACGGCTTCGATCGTGAACACAGCTTCTTGATGAACCTCTATGGATGGAACATCATCACTTCTAACCGTCTGGATACAGGCACATTCAGCGATGGCACCACTTCTGTGAGCAATGCCGTGGCTAACGTGTTTATGTCTGTGGCTGATGACAACACCAAGCCTGTGATGGCTGCATGGCGTCGTATGCCTAAGGTGGAAGGCGAACGCAATAAAGATTTGCGTCGTGATGAGTTTGTTACCTCTGCTCGTTGGGGCTTCGGTACGCAGCGTGTTGATACCTTGGGTATCGTGATCACCTCTGCTGTTAACTCCTAATTGAATATGCCTCCAGCCTCTGTATAACACGCTGGAGCTTTCTAAACGAATATAAGGTAATATAAAATGACTTTTAAGAATCAAGCTGGTATCGGCGTGTACCAAAACTACGGCGCTCGTACCACTGGCAATACTGCTGGTATTGAAGATCAAGATGGTAGTCTGATCCGTGTTAGCGTTAACTTGACAGGTTCAATGTTGAATGATGGTTTCATTCCTCCTGTCGTGCTGCCAAAAGGTGCTCTGTTCAAACGTGCTGATTTGCGCGTTGATGAAGCATTCGTGTTGGGTGGTACAAGCCCTACAGTGCGTATCGGTGCTAACGGCTCTGTTGCTACTAACGGTATTGTGTTGACTGAAGCCGAATTGGAGAACGTGGGTTCTAAAGTTCCAGCATCTACTGGTGCAGGTACTTGGGCTGTGGGTTCTTCGACTGGTACAACTGCTGCTGCTAAGTTGGCATTTGACATGGGCGGTACATCTCCTACGTCTACCAGTGCTGGTAAGGCTGTTTTGGTGTTGGAATTCTTCAACAAAGCCAAGGCCTAATAACCAACAATTAAAGGAGCCTTTGTGCTCCTTTTTTTGTTTCTAAGGAAGAAACATGGCTATTCAACATAAAAATATTCCTGAAGCAGAATTACACGAATCTAAAGGTGTATCGACAGCTGTATTAAATACAGCATACTTCGCTAACGGTGCAGGTAGTGGTACATGGAAAAAGGTTGGTGCAGAATCTCTTAATGGCTTATCTGGTGACGGTGGCGTTGCTCGATTGAAAGTAGTTACAGACGGTTCTAACGGATTTGATCTATATCGTGATTATGCGTTTGGTAAAATGCACATTACGAATAACAATACACCATTCGCTCTTACAGCAGTTGCTGATACTACACTAAATACAGCTTCTCAATATACGTTGCTTACAGGTGCTGGTGCTCCTTTTGCTAACGGATTAGAAGATGGTGTTACGTTCTCAGTTAACAAACTCACTGCAAACTACGCAGGTGTTTATGACTTAAACTTCTGGGCTTGTTTAACAAGTTTCCCAAGTAACACAGCTCGTGTTGCTATGAAGTTCCGTATTAACGGTGGTACATTCTCTGATATGAAAGTCGTTACTAAGTCAAACTCTAACGGTGACTCAGGTATTATGGCTGCTTGTGATTTGATTACATTATCAGCTAATGACTACATTCAGTTGTACATTGCATCTGACGTAACAGGTAACGTGACGATTAATAACTCGGCACTTACAATGAAAATGATTAAGGCGCTCTAATATGAAAATGTCGCTACTTGAAATGGTTCAGGATATTCTGAACGATATGGATGCTGACGAAGTTAACAATTTAGATGATACAGTGGAAGCACAGCAAGTAGCTCAGATCATTAAGAGCTGCTACTATGA
>JACCDQ010194487.1_pt1 | contig 11790 bp, 12 predicted proteins | sample 7446031 | NCBI WGS metagenome assembly JACCDQ01 (sample SAMN15323442, study PRJNA562643) | freshwater metagenome | isolation source: river surface water | place: USA:Blue River Watershed | collected 2017-08-17
ACGTGTACGCCGAACTGCACTTTGGGCCCCGTCGCCCCTTGCCCGCCAAGGCGTTCGACCGCGAAGGGCTGGTGCTGCATTGTTCGTCGTTTTCCAAGTGCCTGGCCCCGGGCTACCGGGTGGGTTGGGCGGCGGCTGGCCGGTACAGCCGGCACGTTGAGCGGCTGAAGATGATGACCTCGCTGGCCACGTCCATCCCGTCCCAGTGGGCGATTGCCGAGTACCTGGTGCAGGGCGGCTACGACCGGCACTTGCGCCACCTGCGCGGCGAGCTGGAGTCCCAGCACCAGACGGCCAGGGCATTGATCCAACGCCACTTTCCGCCGGGCACGCGCATGACGGAGCCCCAGGGCGGGTACTTCGTCTGGCTGGAATTGCCCCCATCGGTGGATGCCCTGGCGGTGCACCAGCAGGCCATGGCGCACTCCATCAGCACTGCGCCTGGCGTGTTGTTCTCGGCCGACAGGCGTTTTTCCCACCATCTGCGGTTGAATGTTGGTCATCCTGTGGATGCTCGTTTCGTTGAGGCGATTCGATGGTTGGGGAGCGCATGTAAAACCGCAGGCAAAATCCCCGCATGAACAACACGCCGACCCCACCCCAGCAGGCCCGCAACCCACTCCATGGCGTGACACTGGAGGCGATGGTTCGTGCCCTGGAGGCGCATTACGGATGGGGTGGCCTTGCGCAACGGATTCCAGTCCGCTGCTTTACCCACGACCCGAGCCTCAATTCCAGCTTGAAGTTTTTGCGCAAAACCCCTTGGGCACGCGAGAAGGTTGAAGGCCTTTACCTGTTTATGCTGCGGGAAAATCGGCGCGCTCAACCCAAACCGGGTCCCGCCTGAACCGACGCCATGGTTTTGCCCGAAGAGCGTCTGCTGCATCAAGCCGATTTTTTGCGGTTGTTGGGTGCGCGCATCACCGGCAGTGCCGCCAATCAGATGTTGATGGTGGCTTTGGGCTGGCAGATGTACGAACTCACTGGCCGGGCGTGGGACCTCGGTATGGTGGGCTTGGCGCAGTTCCTGCCAGCCCTGCTGCTGGCCTTGCCTGCGGGCCATTGGGTGGATCGATATGACCGGCGTTGGTTGTTGAGCGGCAGTTTGGGCCTTCAGGGGGTGACGGCCTTGGTGCTGGGGCTGGCCAGCGGGCAAGGGTGGATCGGTTCCGGACTGATTTTTGGGCTGTCGGTGCTGATGGGGGCGGCGCGTGCTTTGCAGGGCCCGGCGCAACAGGCGCTGTTGCCCTCATTGTTGCCCAAATCGTTGTTGACCCGGGGGGTGGCTGCCGCCAGTTCGTCCATGCAGGTCGCGGTGATTTTGGGACCGGCCATCGGGGGCATGTTGTACGCCTTGGGGGCGCACCCTGTCGCGGGTGTCACGACCGTTGCGGCGCAAAGCGGTGCGGTTTGGGTTTACGGATGCGCGGTGTTGTTGTTGGCATTGGCGATGGCGTTTGTGCTGAGCATCCGGCAACGGGGTGCCCTCATGCGCACTGCGTCACCTGGCATGGCCGAGCTCACGGCGGGCATTCGCTTCATCTGGAGGCGGCGCGTGGTGCTGGGGGCCATTTCGCTGGATTTGTTTGCCGTCTTGCTCGGTGGGGCCACTGCTCTGTTGCCCATTTTTGCCAAAGACATTTGGCATGCCGGCCCACAGGCCTTGGGTTTGCTGCGTTCGGCTCCCGCAGTCGGGGCTGTGCTGGTGGGCTTGACGCTGGCCCGGTTTCCGTTGAACCGGGCCGTTGGGCGTTGGTTGTTGGGTGCAGTGGCTGTCTATGGGCTGTCAATGATCGGTTTTGCCTTGTCTACCAGTGTCGTTGCGGCGTTTGTTGCGTTGCTGATCAGTGGCGCATCGGACATGGTGAGTGTGGTCATCCGCCAGTCTCTGGTGCAGCTCGAAACCCCCGACGACATGCGCGGGCGGGTGGCAGCTGTGAACTCGGTGTTCATTGGTGCGAGCAACCAGCTCGGCGAGTTTGAGTCCGGTGTCACAGCGGCCTGGCTGGGGCCGGTGGGGTCGGTGCTGCTGGGTGGCATCGGCACACTGGTGGTGGTGGGCACCTGGATGGGACTGTTCCCGGATCTGGCCCGGCGCGACCGGTTGGGCCAGCGCAAGTAACGCCATTTTCTTTTTAGCGCTGCGGTGGGCGGGCGCAGAGGTAGGGCAGCAGCGCTTTGGCCGCCTCCACCCGCAACCCCAATTCGGCGGTTGCGTCGTTCATCACACCCAGCAAGAAGTCCTGGGGCGAAAGTCCGGAACGGGCAGTCGGAGCGGCCATGGGCGGGGGCACCGGACCTGGGCGCCGGTCGGGCGGATTGCCTTCACAGGCCCGTGACAGGGCCTCATTCGGGGTGATTTTGAGGCTCGCCAAGGTGTCGGCTTGGCCCTCGGCGTTGGGTGGAATGTCCAGGTAAGGTGTGTCAGCAAACACGGACACCAGGTCGGGTGCCACGAAGGCCGACCAACGGCCTTCGGTGTCGCATTGCGCCGGCACGGGCTGGGCATGCGACAGGACGCCATTGACCACATTTGGCCACAACCTCAAGCGTCGCTCAGGGATGTCGCCGAGGTAGCGGGCAGACAAGCCACCCAGTATTGTCTGGGCCTCGTCCGCACCAACCGGCGATTGCAAAGAAAACCAGAGCTGCAAGCCCGAACTCCCGTTGACCGCTATCGCCGGAGCTGGCAGGTCCAGGTCAAGTTGCACCCCGCGCCAGAGGGCTGACAGCGTTGCCCAGTCGGGCGGGTGACCCAGCTCCAGCACCAGGCAACGGGTCTGCCCGTCAAGGGTGAAAAGACTGTGTGCGGTTTCCGGGGTCGTCGGGGCACGGCATCCGTACAGTCGCAGAAGTTCGGTGTTCAATCGGTTCATGGGAGGGCGGTAGCATCAGGCCGAGGCCAAAGCAGGGTGGGCAGTCGTTTTTGAACCGCGTGCTTGTCTGGCTTGCAGGATATGGGGGAGGTTGAATTCGATCCAGTTGGCCAGCTCTTCTACGCGGGTGCTGAGTTCTGTTCCCATGGGGGTCAGGCTGTACTCCACATGAGGGGGGACCACGGGTTTGGCCACCCGCAGCACAAAACCGTCGTTTTCCAGATCGCGCAGGGTCTGTGCCAGCATTTTTTCACTGATGCCGTTGATCTTGCGGCGCAGCTCGCTGAACCGGTGCATTCCCCCCGTCAACGCCACCAAAACCAACACCCCCCATCGGCTGGTGGCGTGCAACAAGACGCCCCGCGAAGGGCAGTTTTCTGCAAAAACGTCGCCCCGCTGCAGCCGGTGTGAGAGTCGGTGGGCGCCGACCGTGGTGTTGGTTTTCATTCACACTAACCTTTAAGTGCGTACTTGCTAAAAGTAAGTTTAAACCCAATCATACCAATCTCTTATCAACCTGTGTTTGGAGTTTTTTCATGATTGCTGTCACCGGCGCTTCTGGCCAACTCGGTCGCCTTGTCATCCAGTCCCTGCTCAAGCAGGTGGATGCATCCCAAATCGTTGCCGTGGTCCGCAACCCGGACCGTGCTGCCGACCTGGCGGCCCAAGGGGTTCAGGTCCGCAAAGGGGATTACACCCAGCCGGAATCCCTGGTCAGCGCCTTTGCCGGGGTGGACAAACTGCTGCTGGTTTCCTCCAGCGAGGTGGGGCAGCGCCTGGCGCAACACCAGAACGTGGTTGACGCGGCCAAACAGGCAGGGGTTCGGTTGCTGGCCTACACCAGTTTGTTGCACGCAGACACCTCTGTGTTGGCACTGGCCCAGGAGCATCGGGCCACCGAAGCGTACATCCGTGCTTCAGGTGTGCCGTTTGTGGTCTTGCGCAACGGCTGGTACACCGAAAATTACCTGGCCAGTGTGGGGCCGGCGCTGCAACATGGGGCCTATATCGGCGCGGCTGGAGAGGGGCGTATCGCCTCGGCCGCCCGTGCAGATTACGCAGAAGCCGCAGCGGCTGTGCTGACGCTGCCCAACCAGGCGGGCAAGGTCTATGAACTCGCTGGCGATGGCACTTACAGCTTGGCCGAACTGGCGGCTGAACTCAGTCGCCAGTCGGGCAAGCAGGTGCCGTATGTGAATTTGAGTGAGGCCGACTTCAAGGGCGCCTTGATGAGCGCCGGTTTGCCCGAAGGGTTTGCCGCCCTGCTGGCGGATTCGGACACAGGCGCTTCCCAGGGAGGCTTGTTCGACGACAGCCGACAACTCAGTCAACTGATCGGGCGCGCCACCACCCCGCTTTCCGTGCTGATGAAAACCGCGCTTTGACTTCGGGTGTGATGTCGCAGGCGTGTGCCCGACAATACAGCCATGGCCACTGCACCCCCGTCAGATTCACACCCCATGCCACGGCCTCCGGTGGCACCGGACATCGATGCCTGCTGCGGCAATGGTTGCAACCCGTGCATTTTCGATTTGCACGATCTGGCCATGGACGACTACCGGCAGGCACTGAGGGCTTGGCGCGACCACCACCAAAACCCGGGCCCACAGGAGGTGCCCACCGCCATGCAGGTTTTTGACCAACCTTTGATCTCTGTTTCGACCCTGGCCCAGGCCATGGAAGGCACGGCGGACCAACGCCCGGTGGTGCTGGACACCAGTTTCGATCTGAACGATCCGGCTGCCGGGGCGCGGGCATGGACCGAGGAGCGTGTTCCAGGTTCGATCTACGTGCACCTGGACCTGGTGTTGAGCGATGCCAAGACGGGGCGAAACGGCCGCCACCCTTTGCCCTTGCCCGAGGTGTTTGCCCAACGTTTGGGTGCCCTCGGTCTGGACGGGCAGCGACCCGTGGTGGTGGTGGACCGCAACGGCAGCATGTTTGCCGCCCGTTTGTGGTGGATGCTGCGCTGGGTCGGGCACACCCAGGTGGCCGTCTTGGACGGTGGATGGTCCGCGTGGAAGGCCGCCGGACGGCCCACGGAGAGTGGTCCCGCTGCGCCAGCGTCACGCCCCAGTGCCTTTCCCGTGCGGTCAACGGCGGTCCAACGGGTGGATTATCGGACCTTGCGGACGGACCTGGACGCTGCCGCCCCAGTCATCGTGGATGCACGGTCAGCCGACCGATTTCGGGGTGAAAACGAAACCCTGGACCCCGTTGCTGGACATATCCCAGGGGCCCGCAACCGATTTTTCAAAGACAACCTGCGCCCCGATGGGCGGTTCAAAACCGCTGACGTGCTGCGCGAAGAATGGTTGGCTGTGCTGGCCGGTGCCGACCCTGCCCAAGTGGTGCACCAGTGCGGTTCGGGCGTGACTGCTTGTCACAACCTGCTGGCACTGGCGCATGCAGGCCTGCCAGACGGCCTGTTGTACGCCGGCTCGTGGAGCGAATGGTGCGTCCAACCCGATGCCTTGATCTCATGAATACAAGCAAAACCGCGTTGGTGTTGGGTGCGGGCATGGTCGGTACCTGCACGGCATTGCATTTGCAGCAACGCGGCTTTGCCGTCACGCTGGTAGACCGCCGATCTCCCGGGCTCGAAACGTCATACGGCAATGCCGGGCTGATTCAGCGGGAATCGGTGGAGCCTTATCCCTTTCCGAGGGAGTGGGGTTTTGTGTGGAACGCGATGTGCAAGCGCGGGGCCGAGGTGAATTGGCATGTTCGCGGTTTGATCCGCATGGTCGGTCCGCTGCTCCAATACTTTCGGTACTCGCAGCCACAAGCCCATGCGCGTGCAACAGCGCATTTCAGCCGCTTGATTGCCCACGCCTTGACAGAACATGCGCACCTGGTGTCGGCGTCTGGTGCCGAGGACTTGGTTGCGCGTAACGGTTTTCGGTTTGTGTTCCGTACCTTGCAAGCGTTTGACGAAGCCACCGAGCACGCCCGCCAACTCCAGGATGCCTTTGGTGTGCAGCACCGTGTTGAAACCAGCGCCCAACTGGCCGCAGCAGAGCCGGCATTGATAACGCCCCTGGCTGGCGCAGTGCACTGGACCGACCCCTGGGCGGTGCAAGACCCGGGGGCTTTGGTGCAACGTTATGCGGATCTCTTTGTCCAGCGTGGTGGGCAGTTGGTGGGTGGTGACGCAACCAGCTTGCAACCCGCCTCGGTCGGATGGTCGGTCCAAACGGCAGCAGGCCGTGCCGAAGCCGCCCATGCCGTGGTGGCATTGGGCCCCTGGTCGGACGGCCTCATCCGTGCCCTGGGTTACCGCTTTCCCTTGTTCATCAAACGGGGTTACCACCAGCACTACCAAGCCCCCATTGCGTTGAACCAGCCTTTGCTGGATGCCGAACGTGGCTACGTGCTGGCCCCCATGCGGCGCGGTGTGCGTTTGACCACGGGTGCCGAATTCGCCCCGGTCGACGCGCCACCGACACCCGTGCAGGTTCGCAAAGCGCAGGCGCTGGCATCCCAGTTGATGGACCTGGGAGCCCCCCTGCCCGAGCCGCCTTGGACCGGGGCGCGACCCTGCACCGCCGATATGTTGCCCGTGATGGGCCCGGCACCCCGACACAAAGGCCTGTGGTTCAATTTTGGCCATGCACACCAAGGCTTCACGCTGGGGCCTGTGGCCGGCCGTTTGCTGGCTGAAATGTTGCTCGGTGGGCCAACCTGGATCGATCCTGCACCGCATTTACCGGCCCGGTTTACCTGATGCAACACCTGGTTCCCCACACTGGCATCCCATCGTCCAGCCAACAACCCTGATCAATCCTTCTTTTCTTCGGCATCCGGGATCACGGCGTCGACCACGGCACCGGCCGCCTTGGCCGTGACCTTTACACCTGTGGCAACCACGGTTACCGCTGCATCTGCGACCGCCACCACCGCACAGCCCGAGATCCAGGCGACACACAGCGCCACACACAGCAATCGACAAATACGCATGATCATTGAGTCCAAAGCCCCAGGATAACCCTTGGCAAAGTACAAGTGGCATCCAAACGCCTTGCCTCCGGGAAAATACCAGTTGTTGTTTGGCAGACACTCATGCATCATTGGAACCGATTCCACTGGGTTGGCAGGCGGTCGCATCGCATCGATAAAGCCTGTGGGTGTGCAACGCATGGTGTAGATGGGTCCACCGAAAACGCTCCCGTTCCGACGCAACCGAGGATGTGGCATGGTCAACCGCAAAGGGCATGGGGTGTGAGCACGATTCGGGATGTGGCCAAACTGGCCGGAGTGGGGGTTGGTACGGCATCCAGGGCGATGTCGGGTCGGGGAGCGGTGTCGCCAGCGGCGTTGGAAAAAGTGTTGGCAGCTGCGGAGTCGCTGAATTTTCGCCCCTCTGCGATTGCGCAGGCTTTGTCCTTGCAGCGGTCCGGTTCATTGGGGGTGTACGTGCCCGAATTGGCCAGCTTCTTTTACTCATCCATCGTCACAGCGGCCGACCAGTTGCTGCGAGCGCATGGTCGCCACTTGGTGGTGGTGTGCGGCAGTCCCTCGCGCGACCCACGGCAAGAAGCGCTGGATGGCGTGGCCTTTTTGCTGTCGCGAGACTGCGACGGACTGCTCCTGACCGGCAACGACCTGACCGATGCGGACCTGCGCGATATTTCCAGCCGCGTGGAACACTTGGCGGTGATCAACCGCAAAGTACCGGGGATGAGGGCGCGTTGTTTCATTCCCGACCACGAGGAGGGCGGGCGTATTGCCGCACGCGCTTTGTTGAGCCAGGGGCACCGGCGGGTGGCCGTGCTGACTGGACCGACTTCGGTGCTGGACAACCGTTTGCGCATGAAGGGTTTTTTGTCCGAAATGGCGGGGCATGGCATTGAGCCCTGCCATACATTCAAAGGCGACTTTTCCCGCGAGTTTGGGTGGGAAACCGGTGGCACTCTGGTTCAGACCGTCGACCGGCGGGCCGCCGCCGACCAGCGTTGCACCGCTGTCTTTTGTGCCAACGACCGCATGGCCATGGGCCTGATCAGTCGGCTCTGGGTCGAAGGGTGGCGGGTGCCCGACGACTTGTCCGTGGTGGGTTACGACAACGACGACTTTGCCTGCTTTGCCACGCCGCCGCTGACCACCGTGCACATGCCCCTGATTGAGCAGGCCCGCTTGGCCACGGCACAGGTGATGCGCCAGTGCTATGGCGATGTATGCGACCCAGAACCGCTTTGCCCGCCCGCTCTAGCGTTGCGGCTGTCGGTGGGGCCTGGCCCATGTGAGCCCATCGGCCCCACGCCTCTGATCAATGAACATGCAGACGCCACGGCGGCTGCGCTTTTTCCTCCTACCAGAGCATCATGACCCTCCAACCAAAGAAAAGTCGCACCTTGCCGGTGCCGCAAGCCACAGAAGCCAGCCTGTTTTCGGCTGTCCAAACCAACGTGCACATGTTGGAGTGGGTGTGAGTGCGGCCGCCTCGGTGGTCAGCCGCGTGGGTGTTTGGCCCATCATCGCCCAGGCGGTGCGGGCCAATCTGGTGCCCGGTGCCGTGTTGTGGGTGGGCTTGCTTGTGTTTCTGGTGGGTTATTTCTCCACCGAGGCCGTGCCCACTGCACTGACCGAGCTGGCCGATTGGAAAGTGCAGCTCGGTTGGCTGTATGCGGTCGGGGCCTACGTGCTGTTTGCCGTGTGGGTTCCCGAGGCGTTGGAGCGCCTGCAAACGTCGTCTGCACCGCGCTCCTCTTGGCGTGACCTGGGGTTTGCATCCCTGCTGTGGGGGGGTGTGGGCACCACCGTCGACGTGCTTTATCACTTCCAAACGGCCTGGTTCGGTGACGGCAACGACTGGCGCACGATCACCTGCAAGATGCTGGTCGATCAGTTCCTGTATTCCCCTGTCATGAACGCGCTCATCCTGGGCACCATGACCTGGTGGGGCGGTGGTTGTCGTCGTTCCTGGTGGGCCCCTTGGGTCGACCGGGGGTTTTGGCACACCCGGTACCTGCCATTGGTGGTGGCGGGTTGGTGCGTGTGGATTCCCGGTGTGCTGGTGGTTTATTTCATGCCCACGGCTTTGCAGTTTCCCTTGGTTTCAATGATGTTGAGCTTTTGGGTGTTGATTTTCAGGTTCATGGGGCGTTCATGACAAAACACAATGCCGACATTCAATACCCATTGCCATCCAGGAGACTTACCATGACCCACACCCAACACCCCGATATCGAAACCTTGCTTGACGCCCTGACACTGGACGAGCAGGCCGCACTGTTGTCGGGCCAGGATTTCTGGTCCACCGTTCCCATTGAGCGGTTGGGCATCCCCTCCGTCAAAGTCAGCGATGGCCCCAATGGAGCCCGCGGTGGGGTTTTCAAAGACGGGCCTAAAACGGCATGCTTCCCGGTGGGTGTGTCGGTGGCTTCCACCTGGAACCCGGAACTGGTCCATGCCATGGGCGCCGCTTTGGGCGTAGAGACCCAACTCAAGGGAGCCCAGGTGCTGCTGGCCCCGACCATGAACCTGCACCGCACGGTGTACAACGGCCGCAATTTTGAGTGCCATTCCGAAGACCCGTGGCTGGCTTCGGAAATGGCGGTGGCTTACGTCCAGGGGGTGCAGTCCCAGGGCGTGGCCGCAACCTTGAAGCACTTCGTGGGCAACGAAAGCGAATTCGAGCGACAGACCGCCAGTTCAGAAATCCCAGAGCGGGCGTTGCGCGAACTCTACCTGTTGCCTTTCGAGCGCGCGGTGAAGGAGGCCGCCGCCATGTGTGTCATGACCGGCTACAACCGGCTCGGGGGCACGTTTGCGGCCGACCACCACCGCTTGATCCATGACATTCTGCGCACCGAATGGGGCTTTGACGGCGTGGTAATGACCGATTGGGGTGCCAACCACCACGCCGACCAAAGCGTTTCCGCTGGGTGCGACCTGGAAATGCCAGGCCCGGCCCGCGAGCGCGGCGCCAAACTGGTGGCAGCCGTGCATGAGGGGCGTGTTTCTGTCGATGCGGTGCGCGCCTGCGCCCGCCGGGTGCTGACGCTGGCCGCCCGTCTGGGGCGGTTTGCAGATCCCACTGTGCATGCCGAGCGTGCCGACGACCTGCCAGAACACCGGTCGCTGATCCGCCGCCTGGGGGTGGAAGGTACCGTTCTTCTGAAGAACGAATCGGCCCAGCTGCCGCTGGCTTTGCAACCCGGGCAAAAAGTGGCCTTGATCGGCCGCGCCGCCACCGTTCCCCAGATCATGGGTGGTGGCAGTGCCACCGTGAACGCGCATTACCGAATCGCACCTGCGGAAGCGTTGTCTGCGGCATGCCCTGGGGTGTCTTTCACCCACCACACCGGGGCTGACATCCACCGTTATGTTCCCGTGCTGGTGCAGCCAGTCACCTTCGATATCTACGCGACCCCCGATCTCAGTGGTCCGGTGGTGGGGCAAGACACCGTGCCCAACAGCGAGGTGTTGTGGGTGGGTACCCTGCCGCAGGGCATCACGCGTGGTCAAGCATTCTCAGCACGCACCACCCTGCGCTATGTGGCCGATGCCGACGGTACACACGCCTTCTCGCTGTTTGCTGCCGGTCCGTGCCGGATGCGTTTGAACGGCGAAACCGTGATCGATTTCTGGGACAACTGGCGGTCCGGCGGCACCTATTTCAACCAAGGTTGTGACGAGATCGTGCACACCCGCACACTGCAAGCGGGCGATGTGTTGGAGTTGGTGGTCGAGCACAGCACGAAAGCCCCCTCCTCGGCGGCTGAAGTCCAAAGCGGGTTTCACGCCCTGCGTATCGGCGCGGCCCGGTTGCTCGGTGAAACCGAAATCGCGGTGGCGGTCGACGCTGCGCGCAATGCCGATGTGGCCATTGTGTTTGCCGGTTTGAATGCCGAGTGGGACAACGAAGGGTTGGACCGCCCCGGCATCGAGCTGCCGCACCACCAAAACGAGTTGATTGCCCGAGTTGCCGCGGCCAACCCTCGTACCGTGGTGGTGCTTCAGAGTGGCTCACCTCTGTTGCTGCCCTGGCTGAATGCGGTGCCTGCCGTGCTTCAGGCTTGGTACCCCGGTCAGGAATGTGGCAACGCGATAGCCGACGTGCTGACCGGAGCCGCCGAGCCCGGGGGGCGCTTGCCGCAGACCTGGCCCCAGGCCATCGAAGACAGCGTGGCCTTCGGTTCTGACAAGGCCTACCCGGGGGTCAATGGTCAAGTGTTCTACGACGAAGGTTTGTTCATCGGTTACCGGCACCACGATGCGCGCGGCATCACGCCCATGTTTCCCTTTGGCCATGGCTTGTCCTACACCCGATTTGCCTGGGATGCCCTGTCGGTAGACCGCAGCACCTTTGCGCCTGGCGAGTCGGTCACTGTCACCGTCACCTTGCGCAACATCGGTGACCGGGCGGGCGCGGCGGTGGTGCAGGCCTATGTGCACGATCCGGTCAGTGCCCTTGTGAGGCCTGTGCAGGAACTCAAAGCGTTCCGCAAGGTGCTCTTGCAACCAGGCGAAACCCAGCAGGTACAACTGTCATTCGGCCCACGTTCGTTCGCTGCGTTTGACGATGTGTGCCAAGCCTGGGTGGCGCAGGCCGGGGCGTTTGAGTTGAGGGTGGGGGATTCCTCGGCAAACACGCCGTTGCGGGTGGCCCTTGAGCTGACGCAAGACTGGGTGCAGCCCGCTACAGTTGGGTCCGCATTTGTTTCACGCTGAGCACAGCATGGGCCTGATCGGCACCGCCGTGGGCACCTTGGTTGCCTTGGGCTTTGCCGGGGGGTGGAAAAGTGCGCCACCGCGTGCGCAATGACTCAGGTTTTGACCACTCCTTTGCGCCGCCCCGCGCGCAAATCCACCATCAATTCGTAGAGCTTTTCGGCGGCGGGTGCGAAGCTGCGCCCCTTGCGCCGTATCAGCCCAATTTTGCGGGTCACCACCGGGTCGTGTATGGGAA
>JACCDQ011439201.1_pt1 | contig 11789 bp, 15 predicted proteins | sample 7446031 | NCBI WGS metagenome assembly JACCDQ01 (sample SAMN15323442, study PRJNA562643) | freshwater metagenome | isolation source: river surface water | place: USA:Blue River Watershed | collected 2017-08-17
CCCGCTTTCACACCCTTGCTCTTGATGGCTTGGATGCTGCGGTGCACATGGGCGCTCGCGTCGGGGTGGAAGCTGATGTAGTCCGCACCTGCTTCGGCAAACGAGGCAGCCAAGGCGTCCACAGGCGAAATCATCAAATGCACATCAATCGGCACCGCCACGCCAGCTGGCGTTTTGGCGTGCGGCTTCAAGGCTTGGCAAATCATGGGGCCGAACGTGAGGTTGGGCACATAGTGGTTGTCCATCACGTCAAAGTGAATCCAATCAGCGCCAGCTGCGATGACGTTTTTCACCTCGTCGCCCAAACGGTCGAAGTCGGCAGACAAGATGGAGGGGGCAATATGGAATGGGGTGCATGGGCTGGTCATGGGGTGATTATTTCACCCCTTCAGCAGGGTTTTGGGCTTAGGCCAAAATCACCCCCATGCCACGCTACAAATTCCAAGTCGAAGTTCAACCGCAATACCTGTCGGAGCAGTCAGACCCCGACGGTGGCTTGTACATGTTTGCCTACACGATCACCATCACCAACGTGGGCAATGTGGCCGCGCAGCTCATCTCACGCACTTGGAATGTAAATGACGCCAACGGCACCCACGAAAAAATCAAAGGTCTGGGCGTGGTGGGCCATCAGCCCTTGCTGCAGCCTGGCGAACAGTTCGAATACACCAGCGGCACCCGCCTTCGCACGCCCACAGGCACCATGCATGGCAGCTACTTTTGCGTGGCCGAAGATGGCGAGAAGTTTGATGTAGACATTCCCATGTTTGTGCTCGACGCACTCAGCGATGAGCCAGGCAGCCGCAACCTGCACTGAGGTCTAACGTCATGGGTGAATTTGATTTGATCGAGCGCTATTTCAAGCGCCCCACACACAAAGCCGCGCTGGGCGTGGGCGATGACTGCGCCTTGTTGCGTCCCACCGCAGGCATGCAACTGGCTGTGTCCAGCGACATGCTGGTCGAAGGCCGTCACTTTGTAAGCACCGTTGACCCTGCTCGCTTGGGGCACAAAGCCTTGGCCGTCAACTTGAGCGATTTGGCCGCCGTAGGCGCAGAACCCTTGGCCTTCACCCTGGCGCTGTCTTTGCCCCGCGCGGACGAAGCATGGCTGGCAGGTTTTTCCAGCGGCTTGCTGCGTTTGGCCGATGCACATGACTGCGAGTTGGTGGGCGGCGACACCACCCAAGGCCCACTGAACATTTGCATCACCGTGTTTGGCGAAGTGCCCCCAGGCGATGCGCTGCTGCGCCAAAACGCACAAGTGGGTGACGACATTTACATCAGCGGCACCGTGGGCGATGCACGCTTGGCGCTCGAAGTGTTTCGCGGCACACACTGCATTTCAGGCGAAGCCTTTGAACAAGCCCGCTTGCGCATGGAGCAACCCACACCGCGCGTCGAACTAGGCACGGCCTTGCGCGCCGTGGCCAATGCTGCCATTGATGTGAGCGATGGCTTGCTGGGCGACCTAGGCCACATCCTCAAACGCTCGGGCGTGGGTGCGCAGATTGACACCACATGGCTGCAAGCTGCTGGCCACTTCGGCGATGCACGTTTGTCCGCAGGCATCACGCCAGTGCTGGCTGATTTGCCTTGGAACAAACGCCTTGAGTTCGCACTGTCTGGTGGCGATGACTACGAACTGTGCTTCACCGCCCCCGTGAACCAACGCGAACTGGTGCATGCCGCGGCGTGGGAAACCAACACACCCGTCACACGCATTGGCCGCATCACCCAGCAGCAAGGCTTGGTGGTGCTCGACCCACAAGGCCAGCCCATCGCCAAACGTTTTGCGTCGTTTGACCACTTTGCCTAAAGCGTCTGGGCCATCTCACGGCGTTGTTGTTGCGTGTAACCGCCATAGCCCCAATCGGCTGCAGCCAGCTCTTGCACACTGATGTAACTTGTGGCGTGCATTTGCTGCCCCTCAGCCAAATGCTTAGGCAACAAAGCAAATGCTGCCGCAACAAAAGCGGCTTTTTCTGCGTCTGAATTTGTTCCTTGTGTGATGCGAATATCTAACTGCATCAGAAGCTGCGCTGTTGTCTCACAACCTACCCACCAGTCACTGGCAGAGATCCGCTGAAAAACCACAGATGTCACATCAGACCGTTTATGCAGAATTTCTGTACTCAACGCTGTCAAATCATGCGCCAAGGCACTTGCATCTTTGAGGTTTGCGTGGGCTGATAGTTTTAAAGTCAGGATGGGCATATCAACCCACCCGCTCAGACAAAGGGACATCACGCAGCTTGCGATGCCTTGCCAAGCTAAATTGATAGCGTTTGAACGAACGTAATTCAGGCGAAACAGGGTTGTAGGGAAAATCAAACATCACAGCGCTCCTTTTCAGGTCAATCGGTGATGTGAATGTATTTTTCATACTCACATTGGGAAACACCAGCGCCAGCAAATCGGTGTTGCAAAAATTGCAAAGCCACTCCATTAACATGCACCCATGGTTGATTTGAGTTTTGACGATTTGCGGTTGTTCTCACGCGTGTCAGCACTTGGCACTTTGTCGGCGGTAGCGCGTGAACGCAATACGCCAGTGAGTCAAATTTCTCGTGGACTGCAACGCATCGAAGCAGCCTACGGTACGCAACTGGTACTTCGCACAACCCACGGTTTGTCACTGACACCGGAAGGAGAAATTCTGCAAAGCTATGCCTTGCGCATCTTGAACGAGGTAGATGCGATGGATGCAGAATTTGGTCAAGCACGCGAGAAGGTCTCGGGCTTGGTCCGCGTCAGCATGAGTGCCGTCATTGCGCAACATTTGCTGGTCGACAGCTTGCCTCAGCTGCACCATGCTCATCCGAATTTGCGCGTGGACTTTCGTGTGGATGACGCGCTGGTTGACATGGCACGTGATGGCATTGACATTGCCATCCGCACGGGTGAACCTCAATCTGACACATTTGTCGTGCGTCGTATTGGCCAGCTGACACGACACCTCTATGCAAGCCCGAGCTATCTCAAAGCAAAAGGCACCCCCTCATCCATTGACGACTTGAGACATCACGCCTTGATCGCCAACAGCCAGCACGATCACTTGAATGTGTGGCAATTCAAAAATTCCTCACCTATCCATGCCGAAGGCCCTTTCAGCGCAGACAACACCGCAACAGTCGCCTCTATGTGTATTGCAGGTCTTGGCATTGCACGCATCACCTCTGTCGTTGCTACGCCCTTGGTTTCACAGGGGAAGCTTATTTCCATCTTGCCAAATGAAGTTGACGAGGCCCCCATTCCTTTGAGCGCCTTCATGCTCGCTGGCCGCCACCGCCTGCCTAAAATCCGCGCCTGCATTGACCACTGGGCGCAGTGGCTGCACAACACCTCACCGACATGCTGAACCGCCGTTTTTTACTCTCCCACCCAGCGCATTTCATTGCACTTGGCGCAGGTTCGGGCCTGAGCCGTTTCGCACCAGGCACTGCAGGCACCTTATGGGCATGGGCCGTGTTTGCACTCTTGCAAATCTGGCTCACACCGCTACAAATGGGTGTGGTCATTGCCGCATCCACGCTGATCGGCTGGTGGGCTTGCACCGTCACCGCGCAGCACATGGGCGTGGCCGATCCGGGCGCCATTGTGTGGGACGAGGTGATTGCGTTTTGGTTGGTGCTATGGCTGGTCACGCCCACCACGTTTTGGGGTCAACTGGGCGCGTTCTTGTTGTTCCGCTACTTTGACGCAGCCAAACCTGGCCCTGTGCGTTGGGCCGACGGCTTGTTCAAAGGCCTGGGTTGGCGCGGGGGCTGGGGCATCATTTTTGATGACTTGGTTGCAGCGTTTTGTACGTTGTTGGTCATCGCCATTTGGAGGTCGCTATGAGTTCACTTACTTTGACAGAGCAACTGGCCGAAGTGCTACAACAACACGGCTGGATGTTGGCCACGGCTGAGAGCTGCACAGGCGGCATGATCGCTGCCAATTGCACAGACTTGTCAGGCTCAAGCAACTGGTTTGAACGTGGTTTTGTCACCTACTCCAACGAAGCCAAGCACGACATGCTGGGCGTAGATTCGGCCTTGATTGCTGAGCACGGTGCAGTGAGTGAAGCAGTGGCCCAAGCCATGACCTTGGGTGCCATGCGCCGCTCACATGCGCAAGTGACATTGGCTGTCACAGGCGTGGCAGGCCCCACGGGTGGCTCAGCCGACAAACCTGTGGGCACGGTTTGGTTTGCGTGGGCCACGCCCAGCGATGCAGGGCCGACACTGGGCGCAGAAACGGCGTGGGTCAAAACAGAGTTGATGCACTTCAGCGGCGACCGAGCCACGGTGCGAGAAGCTGCGGTGCAGCACGCGTTGAAAACCTTGCTTGATTTGCTGCAGCAGCACTAGAAACCAAAAAGCCTTCCCAAGGGAAGGCTTTGATCACATATGACTTGATTGTTCTAAATCAGAACTTGTATGCAACGCCTAAGCTGGTTGTAGTCACTCGGAAACCAGACTCACCAAACGTTTTGTTACTGTAATCAACCAAAGCACGAAGCGTAATTTGTGGCATCACTTTGTATTCAATGCCCGCACCTACCACTAATGACGTACCTGAAAGTTTTTCTCCGTCAGCAGATTGCTCCGACTTTCGTAACCCTACTTTGCCAATCACATCGACGTCTTTGGCTACGTTCAGGTGAGGAATTGCAGAAATATCCCAAAATAAATTCTTAGTACCTGCATCATCAGTTTTCTGAAAACGTGAAACTTCGACAGCAACATCACCCATGCGGTAGCCTCCATAAACGCCAGTTGCGTTTAAAGTGCCAGTGCCATCACCACTCGCTTTCAAGTGATTTTGATTCAAACCACCGTAAAAACCATCATCAGCAGCTTGCGCTCCCATTGCAACCACGGCCAGCATAGCCAAAGCAACTTTTTTCATTTACCTCTCCTTTAAAAAACGGACAGATAAATAGTACTTTATTTTTAAAATAAAGTTAATTAACAAATATTAAATATTACTTAATTTAAACTCTCTCGTCGTATACACACCAATCCTTGCCATGCGGTTGCGCATGGTCAGCACGGCTTTGTCTTTGCTGATGAGTTGGGTTTGGTGCTGTGCCGCTAAGTCGATGAACTTTTGGTCATCACCGTCTTTGCACACAAACTGGCATTTGGCGGCCACGGGCATGAGCTGCGCATGTGCATCAAATTGCGCCAAGATGTCTTCAGCCGTGAGTTGACTGAACGCCAAACGTTTGACGATGTGGGTGTAGGCCAGCACGCGTTCTAGCTCATCTCGCATCACTTGCGTGGCCAACCATTGCACAGCTTTGGTTTCGAGTGCTGCTAACAAGGCTGGCGTGGCTGCGTCTTGATAGAGCCATAGGTCGAGCACGATGTTGGTGTCGAGCACCACGCGCACGGGTGCTGCCTCTACAGCGTTACTCACGATGCTGATGGCCCTGCGCCCTCAGCGGGTTGCGCGTCGTTGGGCTTGTTGCGCATCGAGCCTGCACGCAAATCAAAGCGGAACATGCGGCATTCGATCGGGCCGTTCCACATGGGCACGCGGCGCGATTCTTTGAAACGCATGCGGCTTGGCAGCTTGAGGTCGGGCGTCAACATCCAAGCTGTCCAGCCAGGGTAGTTTTTCTTCCAATGGCTGGCCAGCTGCGCAAAGAAGTCGCCGCCGTCTTCGGTTTGTGCAATGTCACGTGCGCCAAAACGCGGCACGTCGTCGCGCACCATGCCGCCGCCATAGGCTGCATCGTCAAAACCGGCATCGCCGTTTTGGTTCACGTCTTCGTAAGGCGACACATATTCAGTAGGTGGCGAATAACGCGCACGACGCGCCGCACCTGCAATGCCCGCCGCTTCAATACGTTCACCATAAGGTGGGTTGACCAGCATCACACCTGGCACATCGCTGGGGGGCATGCGCTGCAAAGCATCACCACCACGCAGCTGCACGGCATGGGCCACACCACCGCGCTCGGCATTGCGTTGTGCGAAGTCAACCATGCGGAAAGCCACGTCACTGCCATATATCGCTGCGCGAGGTTCACACTCTTGCGCACGCGCGTTGTCGAGCAAGCCATGCCACACATGCTCTTGGTAGGGAATGAGTTTTTGGAAACCGAATTTACGCATCGAGCCTGGCGCAATGTTGCAAGCGATTTGCGCCGCTTCCACCGCAATGGTGCCGCTGCCGCAGCATGGGTCGTACAAAGGCACGCCTTGGGCTACCAAGCCGTCGGGGTTGGCGGCTGTGCCATCGCCTTGGCTCCAGCCACTCGCGGCAAGCATGGCGGCGGCGAGGGTTTCTTTCAATGGCGCATCGCCTTTGTCGGCGCGCCAGCCGCGTTTGAACAGTGGCTCGCCCGAGGTGTCGATGTAGAGCGTGCAGTGCTCGGTGGTCAAGTGGGCGTAGATGCGGGCATCGGGCCATTGCGTGTTGACGTCAGGGCGCACACCAAACTTGTGACGAAAGCGATCAGCCACCGCATCTTTGATTTTGAGCGCGGCAAAGTTCAAGCTCTTCAACGGGCTGTGTTGCGCCGTGATTTCAATCTTGAAAGTTTCTTTGGGGGAGAACCACAACTCCCACGCCACCTCACCCGCGGCGCGGTAGAGGTCTTGCTCTTGGCGGTACTGGGTGTGCGACAACTCGACCAACACACGTTGTGCCAAACGGCTGTGCAGGTTGAGCAACAACACATCGCGCCACGAAGCGCGCACCATCACCCCCGCACGAAAGGCGCGCAAGTCATCGTCGCCCACGCCAGTGATGCGACGTACTTCCTCGGCCAAATAGGATTCAACGCCTGCCGCACAGGGCAAGAAGAGATGTAATTGATTCATAGATTTACCAGTTGAGAACAGAGCAAATTGCTGCGCAATTTGGGTCTGTCCAGCAAGTTGTTAGAGGGCCTTGCGCAATGTCGTGGGCGCAATACGCAGCGCCTCACGGTATTTGGCCACGGTGCGTCGGGCGCACTCAATGCCTTGCTCTTTGAGCATTTCGGACAGCTGATTATCCGACAGCGGCTTTTTGGGGTTCTCGCTGGCCACAAATTGCTTGATGAGCGCACGCACCGCTGTGCTGGAGGCGTTGTTGCCGCTGTCGGTCTCCAAGCCTGAACCAAAGAAATACTTGAGTTCAAACGTCCCGTAAGGCGTGCTCATGTATTTGTTCGTCGTCACGCGGCTGATGGTGGATTCGTGCAAGCCCAACTCTTCGGCAATCTCACGCAGCACCATCGGGCGCATGGCGAGTTCACCGTGGATGAAGAAGTTTTTCTGGCGCTCGGCAATGGCATTGCTCACGCGCAAGATGGTGTCAAAGCGCTGCTGGATGTTTTTGATGAACCAGCGTGCTTCTTGCAAGCGTTGTTGCAAGCCAGCATGCGCTTCGCCTTTGCCACCCCTGAGGGCGTTGGCGTAGATGTCATGCACGCGCAAGCGCGGCATGACGTCTGGATTGAGTGCAACCTTGAACTTAGGCGCAGTGGTGGACTTGCCCACACGGGTGACCAACACATCGGGCACCACCACATGGCGCTCGACATCGGCAAAGCGACGGCCCGGCTTGGGCTCCAAACGACCGATCAACGCAATGGCGACTTTCACATTGGCTTCGCTGTCGCCCACGATGACCGCCAAGCGTTTGAAATCGCGCTTGGCCAACATCTCCATGGGCTGCTTGCACATGCGTATGGCAGTGTCGCGAATCTGCAAAGCTTCTTCGCCTTTGGGCTCCAGTGCTTTGAGTTGCAAGGTCAAACACTCAGCCAAATCGCGTGCACCCACGCCCACAGGCTCTAGGCTTTGCAGCAGCGACAAGGCCACTTGGAAGCGGTGTTCGAGTTCTTCAATTTGCTCTTCATCGTCACCGCCCAAACCTTCGGCCAAACTGCGCAGCGTGTCTTCGAGGTAACCATCGTCGTTGAGGTTTTCAATCAAATAGCGCAAGGCCGCTTGATCTGTCGGGCTCAGACGCAAGGCCAAGGCTTGACGGTGCAAGTGCGAGGTGAGCGACTCTTGCATGCGCGCCAGCTCGGTGGCGTCGGCGGTGTCGCTGTCTGCGGTGTTGTTGTGATTGCTGGCGGGGGCGTCGCCGCCCCACTCGGAATCATCGGCAGAAAACTCCACGCTGCCATCGCCATCCCAGCTTTCAGCCACACCATCCACACTAGGCTCGGTGTCGCTGGCCGTGTTGTCTACGGTGATCTCCGACATGCCGCCATCGAGGGATGGCATTTCGCGTGTTGTCTCAACCTCCTCGTCGCGAGCAGGTGTATCGGCCTTGTCGAGTCCAAACTCCTCGCGCGGGGCTTCTTCAAAGTCTTTGTCGAGAAACGGGTTCTCGTCGAGCATTTGCTCAATCTCTTGGCTCAACTCCAAAGTCGACAACTGCAACAGTCGAATCGACTGCTGCAACTGGGGCGTGAGCGCCAGATGTTGGGATACGCGGAGTGATAAGCCTTGCTTCATGATCACATTCGGAAATGTTCGCCAAGATAAACACGGCGCACGTCCGCGTTCTCAATGATCTCACGCGGCGTGCCTTGCGCCAGCACGCGGCCGTCGCTGATGATGCAGGCGTGATCGCAAATACCCAGCGTTTCGCGCACGTTGTGGTCGGTGATGAGCACCCCCATCCCGCGCGCCTTCAAAAACCCAATGATGCGTTGAATCTCAATCACCGCAATCGGGTCAATGCCAGCAAAGGGCTCGTCCAGCAAAATGAAACGGGGATTGGTGGCCAAAGCACGTGCAATTTCCACACGTCGACGCTCCCCCCCTGACAAAGCCACGGAAGGCGACGCGCGCAAATGATCGACGCGCAACTCTTGCAACAAAGACGTCAAACGCTTTTCGATTTCATCGCGCTTCAACGGTTGACCGTCTGCATCGCGTTGCAGCTCCAACACGGCGCGCACGTTGTCTTCCACATTCAACTTGCGAAAGATCGATGCCTCTTGCGGCAAATAGCTCAACCCCAAACGCGAGCGGCGGTGAATCGGCAAATGCGCCACCGGTTCGCCATCGATGGTGATGCTGCCGCCGTCAGCTCGCACCAAACCCACGATCATGTAAAACGATGTGGTCTTGCCCGCGCCGTTCGGCCCAAGCAAGCCCACGACTTCGCCTTTCTTCACTGAGATCGACACATCGTGCACCACTTTGCGACTGCCATAGGCTTTTTGCAGGTGATGTGCTTCCAAACGACTTTCGGTCGCGTCAGCTTCGAGAGAAGGTGAAAGTGTTTCGGTCACGGTTTATCCAATGTTTTACTGCGCGGTGCCAGCACAGCTTTGACACGACCAGCGCCCGTCTTGCCACCATCCTTGGTCACTTGACCATCGATGCTCAACACATCGGCCAAGTTGTCGTAAATGATCAAGTTGCCCGTCATTTGATCTGACAGCACTGCCCCACGGTAGCGTCTGGCTTCTGCGTCTTTGATGAGTTTGATTTTGTCGGTCCGACCGTCAAATTCGATGCGCAGACCTTCACCTTCCATGAATTCATCTACACCTTCGCGCTTTTGTCGAAAGAAGGCGCGTTTGTTGGGCTCGGGGAGGATGACGCCAGATTGGTAACCATCTGGGTCTTCACGAATTTCAATGCGTGAACCACGCATGACCAAACTGCCTTTGGTCAACACAGCGCGTCCCGTGAAGATGCTGACTTGATTGAGTTCATCATGAACCAAGTTGTCAGCCTCAATGTTCATCGGTTTGTCTCGATCTGCTTTTTCCGCCGACGCCGCTACCGGCACGATGGCCAAGAGTAGGACGAGTGGAAAAGAAACAAATGAGGTCAAGGCACGAATATTGCTCGTTGAGTTACGGCATTCTAACCATCTGGCAGAAGCAATTTTCGTGCTGACTCGCAGTCCGTTGGACAGGAGCCACGGATGACTTAGCGCCCGCGGCGAACCTCGCCAATCAAATAATCGGCAACTTGCAACGCACGATCCATCGACTGGGCCAAGCCACCATCGGTGTAGAAACGACCAGCAATACCTAAGGCGGGCACACCTTGCACCTTGAACGCATCTTGCAGCTGCGTGGCGCGGCGCGCTTTGGTGGCAACGCCAAAGCTGTTGAACGTGTCCATGAACTTCTTCTCAGGCAACCCATTTTTGTTGGCCCATGCCGCTAAAGCTTGGGCATTGTTGAGCTGCTGGCGCTCGACATGAATGGCATGGAACAACTTGGCGTGCATGACATCGACCAAATTGAGCGACTCAAACACATAGTAAGCACGTTGTTGCGCTTCAAAATCATCACGGAAACGTACTGGCACACGTTGCACCACCACATCTTTAGGTGCAGCTTTGACCCAAGCGGCAAACTGCGGCTCGAAAGAATTGCAATGCGGACAGCTGTACCAAAAAAACTCAATCACTTCAATCTTGCCTGTGCCCACGTCGGTGGGCACACGTTTGTCGAGTGACAAATAGTCTTTGCCTTCAACTGGCTTGGCAGCCGCCGTGCCTTGCGCCTGTGCGGCCAACGGCAAGCCAGCCATGGTGGCAGCAGAGATGGCAGCCAAAGAAAAATCGCGACGTTTCATGGGTTACCTCTTGGTGGTTAACGTTGCACCCGCACCATGGCGGAATCGATATGCGCAGCTTCTAGCTTGGCGCGCACGCGCTCAGCCTCGGCCTTGTCTAAGGGACCAATGCGAACGCGATAAACCGTACGTCCGCCTTGGTCACGCTCGCTGATTTTGGCATCCAAACCCAGCATCACCGTCTTAGCGCGTTGCGCTTGCGCCTCTTCATTGCTGCGGTAAGCGCCAGCTTGCACGAAGTAAATGAAGGGATCTGTGGGTGTTGGCTCAGTTGCTTTAGCTTCAGCAGGCCTTGTTTCTGTTGGCTTGGTCTCTGTCGGTTTGGGCTCTGGTGACTTAGGTTCAGCTTTGGCTTCTGTCTTGCGATCAGCGGATTTGACCTTGGCTAAATCACCCAAGGGATCGGCACTCTTCGGATCGACCTTGGTTGCCGCGTCACTGATTGACTCGTCCGCTTTGTCGCTCGACTTGCTGCCCTTTTTGCCGTACAGCGGGGCATTTGGATCCCAATCTTTGTTCTTTTCCGCTTCTGCAGCGTCTGACTCTGCAGAGCGTGCTTGGCCCTTGCTCATGAAAGGGATAGGCACTTTGGTCACATACACCGCCACACCCAAGGCCACGGCTAGACCCACCACCAACCCAATGATGAAGCCCACCAAAGTGCTGCCGCGCTGCTGATTCATGCTCGAACTCTCCCGTTTCATTACATGCTCGCGGGGGCTGACACACCCAACACCGCCAAGCCATTGTGCAGCACCTGCGCGGTGGCTGCCACCAATGCCAAGCGTGCTTTTTTCACCGTTTCGTCATCCACCAAAATGCGCTCGGCATCGTAATAGCTGTGATAGCTGGCCGCGAGGTCACGCAAGTAGAAGGTCACATCATGCGGCGCAAAGTCGGCCGACGCTGCAGTGAGCATGGCGGGGTACTTGGCCAGTTGCAACATGAGCGCTTGGGCTTGTGGGCTTTCAAGCGCAGACAAGTTCACCTCTTTGAGCGAAGTCACATCGCCACCGTCCTTGTCGGCCCAGGCACGCAACACCGAGCAAATGCGGGCGTGTGCATATTGCACGTAATACACGGGGTTGTCGTTGTTCTTTTGCACGGCCAAGTCCACGTCAAAGGTGTACTCGGTGTCGGGCTTGCGGCTGAGCAAGAAGAAGCGCACCGCGTCTTTGCTGGTCCACTCGATCAAGTCGCGCAGGGTCACGTAGCTGCCAGCGCGTTTGGAAATTTTCACCTCTTC
>JACCDQ010237714.1_pt1 | contig 11784 bp, 11 predicted proteins | sample 7446031 | NCBI WGS metagenome assembly JACCDQ01 (sample SAMN15323442, study PRJNA562643) | freshwater metagenome | isolation source: river surface water | place: USA:Blue River Watershed | collected 2017-08-17
ACCCCCGCGTAGTGCAAGTCATGGCGGGTTTGGCCAGTGAATACGATGTGGTCATGGTGGCACGTGCCGATGGCACCTTGGCCGCCGATGTGCGACCCTTGGTCCGCTTGTCGGTCACGGTCATTGCTGAACAAAATGGCCGGCGCGAGGTGGGCAGTGGCGGTGGCGGTGGCCGATTTGGCATGGCTTATTTTGACGATGCCATGGTCAATGCTTATGTGGACGATGCCGTGCATGCAGCCCTCACCAACTTGGACGCACGACCTGCGCCTGCTGGCGTGATGACCGTGGTCTTGGGCCCAGGTTGGCCTGGTGTCTTGTTGCACGAGGCCATTGGTCATGGCTTAGAAGGCGATTTCAACCGCAAAGGCTCCAGCGCTTTCAGTGGCATGATTGGCAAACGCGTGGCAGCCAAAGGCGTCACCGTGCTGGACGATGGCACCATTTCTGATCGCCGTGGCTCTTTGAATGTGGACGATGAAGGCTGCGCTAGCCAGCGCAATGTGCTGATCGAAGACGGCATTTTGAAAGGCTACATCCAAGACGCCATGAACGCGCGCTTGATGGGTGTGAAGCCTACAGGCAACGGTCGCCGTGAAAGCTATGCGCACATTCCCATGCCGCGCATGACCAACACCTACATGTTGGGTGGCGACAAAGCGCCTGAAGAAATTGTGGCCAGCATCAAGAAAGGCTTGTACGCCACCAACTTTGGCGGTGGCCAAGTGGACATCACCAGCGGCAAGTTTGTGTTCTCTGCCAGTGAAGCCTATTGGGTTGAAAACGGCAAGATTCAATACCCTGTGAAGGGCGCGACCTTGGTGGGCAGTGGCCCCGAATGCCTGAAACACGTCAGCATGATTGGCAACGACATGCGCCTTGACTCGGGTGTGGGTGTGTGCGGCAAAGAAGGCCAAAGTGTGCCTGTGGGCGTGGGCCAACCCACCTTGCGAATTGAAGGTTTGACCGTGGGCGGCACGGCTTGAAGGGTTTTTTCTTGGATTTCTTGTCAGAAAACTGCCAAAAACTTGTGCTACATTCCAAACCTATGAATACGCGCTTCAGCTTTTTTAGCTTTTATTTTGCATTCTCAGTCCTAGGCGGACGAGAGGCCAGCGCATAAGTCACTGAACCCCTCTACCAACCGCCGGACTCAACCCCCGGCGGTTTTTTTTTGCATCTCACCGAAACCATTTTTATTTTTGAACAGGAGCACACGATGAACACCAAAGCCAAAGCCAATTCGGAGCCTCGTTATGCGAACCCCACAGATCGCACTGGGCAAACCGATGACGAACGCATCAAGGACATCACCGTGTTGCCGCCGCCCGAGCATTTGATGCGCTTTTTCCCGATCACTGGAACGGCGGTGGAAACGCTCATTTCACAAACGCGTCGCAAGATTCACAACATCATGGCCGGCAAAGACGACCGTCTGCTGGTGGTCATTGGTCCTTGCTCGATTCACGACCCCGCAGCCGCTTTGGATTACGCACGTCGTCTGAAGCCCTTGCGCGACAAATACCAAGACACCTTGGAAATTGTGATGCGTGTCTACTTTGAAAAGCCCCGTACCACGGTGGGTTGGAAGGGTTTGATCAATGACCCCTACTTGGACGAGAGCTTCCGCATTGACGAAGGTTTGCGCATTGCACGTCAGTTGCTGATTGAAATCAACCGCCAAGGCTTGCCTGCAGGCAGTGAGTTCTTGGATGTGATTTCGCCTCAGTACATTGGCGATTTGATCAGCTGGGGCGCCATCGGCGCACGCACCACCGAAAGCCAAGTGCACCGCGAATTGGCTTCGGGTTTGTCAGCACCCATCGGCTTTAAAAATGGCACCGATGGCAACATCAAAATTGCCACCGACGCCATTCAAGCCGCCGAGCGTGGCCACCACTTTTTGTCGGTTCACAAGAACGGTCAAGTGGCGATTGTGCAAACCCAAGGCAATCCCGATTGCCATGTGATTTTGCGCGGCGGCAAAGCGCCCAATTACGATGAAGCCAGTGTCAATGCAGCATGCAAAGACTTGGTGGCAGCCAAACTGAAACCCACCTTGATGATCGATTGCAGCCATGCCAACAGCAGCAAGCAGCATGAGCGTCAAGTGGATGTGACGAATGACATCTCAGCGCAAATCAGCAAAGGCTCCCATCAGATTTTTGGTGTGATGGTGGAAAGTCACTTAGAGGGTGGTGCGCAAAAGTTCACGCCTGGCAAAGACGACCCCAGCGCATTGAAGTACGCGCAAAGCATCACCGATGCGTGCATTGGTTGGCCTGACAGCGAGAAGGTGTTGGAGACGCTGTCCAAAGCCGTGTTGGCACGTCGACAAAAATAAATGCAAAGGACGCGGACCTTTTAGACAAGGCCCGTGCCTATGCTTCAAAAGCGCCTGTGTTCAGGCGCTTTTTTTATGCAGGCTTCAATGCCTTCAAGAGCTTGTCGTGAATACCGCCAAAGCCGCCATTGCTCATGCACAGCAAATGGTCGCCAGGTTTCGCAGCGGCAAGCACTTGTTTGACCAAGTCCTCAATGGTGCTGGCCACTTGTGCTTTGGCCCCCATCTCGGCCAAGGCCGCGTGGGCATCCCAGTCCAAGCCACCGCTGTGACAAAAGGACAAATCGGCTTGTTCCAAGCTCCAAGGCAGTTGCGATTTCATGGTGCCCAGTTTCATGGTGTTGCTGCGCGGCTCGAAGATGGCCAGGATGCGCGCTTGACCGACTTGTCGGCGCAAGCCATCGAGGGTGGTGCGAATGGCGGTGGGGTGATGCGCAAAGTCATCGTAGACCGTTACACCCGCCACGGTACCGCGCACTTCCATGCGGCGCTTCACATTTTGAAAACTCGACAAAGCTGTGGCGGCCACATCGGGTGAGACACCCGCATGTTCGGCCGCTGCAATGGCGGCCAATGCGTTGTGCTGGTTGTGCACGCCGCCCAGCGACCATTGCACGTGCGCTACTTTGTGACCTTGGTGCAAGACTTCAAAATCACTGGGTTCGCCCAGCGCTGAAAAGTCACTGACGGCCGCCCCAAAGCTACGGACCTCACTCCAGCAACCTTGCGCCAAGACACGCGTCAAACTCTCTTCCAGACCATTGACCACCAAGCGGCCTTGACCTGGCACCGTGCGCACCAAGTGGTGAAACTGACGCTCAATGGCTTGGAGGTCATCAAAGATATCGGCGTGGTCAAACTCCAAATTGTTCAAGATGGCGGTGCGAGGACGGTAGTGCACGAACTTGCTGCGCTTGTCGAAAAAAGCTGTGTCGTATTCATCTGCTTCGATCACGAAGTAGGGGCGCGAGTGGCCGTTGGCCAGTTGGCCAAGGCGTGCTGACACACCAAAGTTCAAGGGCACGCCACCCACCAAGAAGCCTGGCGTGAGACCGGCAGCTTCCAAGATCCATGTCAGCATGGAGGTGGTGGAGGTTTTGCCGTGGGTGCCAGCAACAGCCAGCACATGGCGACCTTGCAGCACGTGTTCTGCCAACCACTGGGGGCCACTGGTGTAGGGAGCGCCAGATTCCAAAATGGCTTCCATCAAGGGAAACTTGGGCTCGCCCGAGGGTAATCGGCTGCGGCTGACCACGTTGCCGACCACGTACAAATCGGGTTGAAGGCGCATTTGCTCAGCCCCAAAGCCTTCAATCAACTCAATGCCCAAGGCTTCCAGTTGGTCGCTCATGGGGGGATAGACGCCAGCGTCACAGCCTGTGACGCGATGTCCCGCTTCTCTTGCCAAGGCGGCCAAGCCTCCCATGAAGGTGCCGCAAATGCCCAATATATGTATATGCATAGGGAGATTTTAGGCGGTGCACAATGGCGTCATGGCAGATTTAACAGATGAAATTGCAGCCTCGGCTGCGCAATGTGTGGTGGAGGAGGGCTTGGAGTACGGGCCTGCCAAACGCCGCGCCTTGAAAATGCTGGGCTTGCCGCCAAGAACACCCCTGCCCAACAACGATCAAGTTGAAGCGCAGGTGCATGAATACATTGCCGTGTTTTGCGCGGACACCCAAGCTGCCGAATTGTTGGCATTGCGTCAGCACGCTTTGATGTGGATGAAGCGCTTGCAAGATTTCAGACCCTATTTGGGGGGTGCGGTGTGGCATGGCACGGCCACCCGGTTGTCAGACATTTACTTGCAGTTGTTTTGCGATGATGAGAAATCGTGCGAAATTGAGCTCATCAACCAGGGTGTTGACTTTGAAGCGCGAACGGTCAATGGCCTGCATGGTGATCCTGTGGAAGCCTTGAGCATCCACAGTTACTGCAAAGAGTTGGGTGAAGAAATTGGCGTGCACTTGCTGATCAATGAATACGACGATGTCCGAGGTGCCTTGAAGCTTGATTCCCAGGGCCGCTCGCCACGTGGTGATGCCTTGGCTGTGCAGCGCTTGATTGATGCATGATCCGGTTAAATGAACGAAGTTGATGGAAAAAGAATGTCAGATCAAGAAAATTTAAAGAAACAAGCCGTTCTCACCGAAGATTTGCAGGACAGTGGCATGGCGCGCCGTCACTGGATCACGGCAGGTGTGGCGGCGGCAGCCGGTTTGGCGGGTGCTTTTGTGGCTTGGCAAAAATACCAACCACAAGGTGTGATGGATGTGGCTGTCCAGAATTTCTGGAGCCAGACCTTCGAAAAGCCTGAAGGGGGTACTTTGGAGATGAAGGCGTTTCGAGGCAAACCCCTGTTGGTGAATTTTTGGGCCACCTGGTGTCCGCCTTGCATTGAAGAACTTCCTTTAATTGATGCCTTTTATAAGGCAAATCAATCTAAATCCTTTCAAGTTGTTGGTTTGGCTGTGGATCAACCTAGTCAGGTTCGACGCTTCTTGACGCAAAAGCCTTTGCAGTTCCCCAACGGTTTGGCGGGCATGGTGGGCACTGAGTTGGGGGTTAGCCTTGGCAACGCGCAAAGCGCTTTGCCCTATAGTGTGCTTTTCGATGCAAAAGGTAGGCTTTTAGCGCAAAAAGCCGGCAAATTAGACCAAAAGGATTTGGACAGCTGGTTGCAAAAAGTAGCCTGAGCCCGGCATTTGCAAAGCGGACCTGCATCCTTGCCCTTCAAAAACTGGCTTCTTTCGGCCTTTAAGCATGGAAATGAGTGCATTTGTAGCTATTTAAGAGGATTTTTAGTGTAAATTCCACGTTTTCGACAGCAAACACAGGGGGTAACATGGATTTGCGCAAATTGAAAACCTTGATCGACTTGGTTTCCGACTCCAACGTCACAGAACTGGAGATCACCGAGGCAGAAGGCAAGGTTCGAATTGTCAAAGGTGCTGTCGCTTCTGGCGCACCTGTCCTCACGCATCAAGTCATGGTGCCAGCTGCTGCACCTGTTGCTGCCCCCGCCGCTGCGCCTACGGTGTCAGAAATTGCAGAAGCTGCCGCTGTCACCGCGGCTGCCGTAGCCGCCGAGGCTGCTGCTGCAGGCCATACTGTCAAATCTCCCATGGTTGGCACGTTCTACAGATCGTCCAGTCCAGGTGCGGCCCCATTTGTTCAGGTGGGCGACACCGTCAAAGAAGGCGACACGCTGTGCATCATTGAAGCCATGAAGATTTTGAATGAAATCGAATCTGACAAGTCTGGCGTTGTGAAGCAAGTCTTGTGTGAAAACGGTCAGGCTGTTGAGTACGGCCAAGCTTTGTACATCATCGAATAAACCACCGGGATTCTCATGTTCAAGAAAATTCTGGTTGCCAATCGCGGGGAAATTGCCCTGCGAATTCAGCGTGCATGCCGCGAGCTCGGCATTAAAGCTGTCATGGTTTATTCCGAAGCCGATCGCGAAGCCAAGTACGTCAAACTGGCCGAAGAGGCCGTTTGCATTGGGCCCGCCGCGTCCAACCTCAGCTACCTCAACATGCCGGCCATCATTTCGGCAGCAGAAGTAACCGATGCTGAAGCCATTCACCCAGGCTACGGTTTTCTGAGCGAAAACGCCGACTTTGCCGAGCGTGTCGAAAAGAGCGGTTTCCAATTCATTGGACCTACGCCCGAGTCCATCCGCATCATGGGTGACAAAGTGTCGGCCAAACAAGCCATGATCAAGGCGGGCGTGCCCTGTGTGCCCGGCTCTGAAGGCGAGTTGCCCGATGATCCCGTCATCATCCGCCGCACGGCCAAAAGCATTGGCTACCCGGTCATCATCAAAGCTGCCGGTGGTGGTGGTGGGCGCGGCATGCGTGTGGTCCACACCGAAGCAGCCTTGATCAATGCGGTGCAAATGACCAAGGCCGAAGCGGGCGCTGCGTTTGGCAATCCTGCGGTGTACATGGAAAAGTACCTGCAGAATCCACGCCACATTGAAATTCAAATCTTGGCGGACAAACACAAGAACGCGGTTTACTTGGGTGAGCGCGATTGCTCCATGCAGCGCCGTCACCAAAAAGTGGTCGAAGAAGCACCAGCGCCTGGCATTCCCCGCAAACTGATCGACAAGATCGGCGAACGCTGTGTGGCCGCTTGCAAAAAAATCAATTACCGCGGTGCTGGCACCTTCGAGTTTTTGTATGAAAACGGCGAGTTCTATTTCATTGAAATGAACACCCGCGTCCAAGTTGAGCACCCCGTGACCGAGTGGATCACTGGCATCGACATTGTCAAAACACAAATCATGGTGGCCGCAGGTGAGAAGTTGCCATTCTCACAACGCCAAATTGAAATTCGAGGCCATGCCATCGAATGCCGTGTAAATGCTGAAGATCCCTTCAAGTTCACGCCTTCTCCTGGTCGAATTACCACTTGGCATGCACCAGGCGGTCCTGGTATTCGCGTGGACTCGCATGTCTACAACAATTACTTTGTGCCACCTAACTACGACTCCATGATTGGCAAAATCATTGCACATGGCGACACGCGCGAACAAGCCATTGCACGCATGCAAACTGCTTTGGGTGAAATGGTGGTGGAGGGCATCAGCACCAACATTCCATTGCACCGAGAAATTTTGCGTGATTCCAAATTCGTCTCAGGCGGCACCAACATCCATTACTTGGAAGAGTGGTTGCGTCAACGCAAAAGCTGACCTATGTATGAACTGAACTTGTTGTGCCCCGAGGCACGTGTGGATGTCTTGAGTGAAGCACTGGATGCATTGGATGCTTTGAGTGTGTCTGTGGAAGACGCCGACGCGGAAACCGAGCACGAACAAGCTTTGTTCGGCGAACCTGGCATGCCGCCCCCCAAAGACGGTTGGCAGCGTTCCAAGATGGTGGCCTTGTTTGCCAAAGAAGAACAAGCCCAAGAAGCAGCTGTCTTGTTGGCAGCGCAAGATTTTTTTGAGTCCTGCCAAATCTTGTCCATCGCGGCGGTGCCCGATCAAGATTGGGTTCGCCTCACACAGTCTCAATTTGCGCCCGTCGAAATCACGCCTGAGTTTTGGATCGTGCCCACATGGCATGAGCCTCCCGCCCAAGCGCGCGAAGTGATTCGCCTCGATCCAGGCCTGGCCTTTGGCACCGGAACGCATCCCACCACACGCATGTGTTTGCGATGGATTGCCACGCACAAGGTGACATCGCAGCGGGTCTTGGATTACGGTTGCGGTTCTGGCATTTTGGCCATCGGTGCGGCCAAGTTTGGCGCGTCACACATTGATGCAGTCGACATTGATGAGGCCGCTGTCACGTCCACCGAACTCAATGCGCAAGCCAACGGCGTTCAGCTCAACGCGGGCTTGCCCGAATTGGCGCAAGGCACTTACAACACCGTTTTGGCCAATATTTTGGCCACGCCCTTGAAGGTGCTCGCCCCTCTGCTTTGCAGTCATGTGCATGCAGGCGGTCATTTGGTATTGGCAGGTATCTTGGAGCGCCAAGAAGAAGAACTCATCCAAGCCTATGCGCCCCACATCACCTTGAAGGTGGCGGATCGCGAAGATGGCTGGATCTTGATGACAGCGCATCGCAATTAAGCAATGACCTACGCTGGCTTGATCGCCTGGGCCTTCTTGGGTGTTTTGGGATTGGTGTTTCAGGCCAGCTTGTTTTTCAAAGATGAGTTGGCGGCGCATCAACCTGATTTGCGGCCAGCACTTGCCCAGTTGTGTTTGTGGGCGGATTGCAAAGTGGGCCCTCTGAAGCAAGCCGATGCGGTGGTCATTGATCATGCAGCCATTGACCAAGTGTCCTCCAGTTTGGATCCCTTGGACACGGCAGCCTCTTTGCATTGGGCCTTTGAAGTTCACCTGAGGAATTCGGCCAAAGTGCCTGTGGCAACGCCTTGGATCGAACTGACCCTCACGGATGCGCAAGACCAAGCGGTGATGCGCAAGGTCTTGGATTTGTCGCAGTGGGGCGCACCGCCAGTCATGGCTGCAGGCGACATTTTGCCCATGTCACTTCAACTTAGCTTGGTGAACCCCGAGGTCAATTTCGTCGGTTACCGTTTGCTGACTTTTTACCCCTGAATTTGGCAATGCCATGAAAAAAGCCCGACGCTTTTCAGCATCGGGCTTTTGCTTTCGCTAACGTGTCAGCGTTGAATCAAGGCTTGGCGGCCGAAGGAAACGGCCATGCAGCTTGAGGATTCAGTGCTGTCGAAGCGGGAGCAGGGGCAGCGGGTGCTTTCGCTGCTTTCTTAGCTACTTTTTTTTTAGCAGCTTTTTTGGGAGCTGCTTTTTTAGGAGCAGCTTTCTTTACAGCTTTCTTAGCAACGGCTTTTTTAGCGGCTTTTTTAGGAGCTGCTTTTTTAGCTGCTGCTTTTTTAGGAGCTGCTTTTTTAGGAGCTGCTTTTTTAGCTGCGGCTTTTTTAGGAGCTGCTTTTTTAGGAGCTGCTGCCTTTTTTGCTACGGCCTTCTTAGGAGCTGCCTTTTTAGGAGCTGCTGCCTTTTTCGCTACGGCCTTCTTAGGAGCTGCTTTTTTAGGAGCTGCTGCCTTCTTAGGAGCTGCCTTTTTGGGAGCAGCGGCTTTTTTCACTACGGCCTTTTTAGGGGCTGCTTTTTTTGCTGCGACTTTTTTTGGTGCCGCTTTTTTTGCAGTTGCCATGATTTTTTTCTCCTTGATCAATTAGAAAAATCAACAGGGTGAAACACTTTGCAAATGTTGGAGTCGCAAAGCGATTCAAGGTGCTGAGAGTGAATCTCAACACCTTGAATGGGGAAAAACCTCACCCCGGCGCCGCTGTGAGCGGTCGTGGTGTGAGGTTTAAACAGGAACGTCATGTAGAAAGGTTCAGTCCCAAGACAGGGCGCCGCCCGACTGGTATTCAATGACGCGGGTCTCGAAGAAATTACGTTCTTTCTTCAAGTCAATCATTTCGCTCATCCAAGGGAAGGGATTCTCTTCGTTGGGGAAGAGGGCTTCCAAGCCGATTTGGGTGGCACGGCGGTTGGCGATGTAGCGCAAGTAGCCTTTGAACATGGAGGCATTCAGGCCGAGCACGCCGCGGGGCATGGTGTCTTCGGCATAACGGTATTCCAATTCAACGGCTTTCATGAACAGCTCATTGATTTCTGCTTTGAACTCTGCTGTCCACAACTGGGGGTTCTCGAGTTTGATCTGGTTGATCAGGTCGATGCCGAAGTTGCAGTGCATGGACTCGTCGCGCAAGATGTATTGGTACTGCTCGGCAGCGCCAGTCATCTTGTTTTGACGACCCAAGGCCAGAATTTGGGTGAAACCCACGTAGAAGAACAGGCCTTCCATGAGGCAAGCAAACACGATGAGCGACTTCAAGAGGGTTTGGTCTGTTTCCAAGGTGCCCGTTTTGAAGTGGGGGTCCATGATGGCGTGAATGAACGGAATCAGGAACTCGTCTTTGTCGCGAATGGACTGAACTTCGTTGTATGCGTTGAAGATTTCGCTCTCATCCAGACCCAGTGACTCGGTGATGTACTGGTACGCATGCGTGTGGATGGCTTCTTCGAAGGCTTGACGCAACAAGAACTGGCGGCACTCGGGGGCCGTGATGTGTCGGTAAGTGCCCAAGGTGATGTTGTTGGCAGCCAAAGAATCGGCCGTGACAAAGAAACCCAAATTGCGCTTGACCAAACGGCGCTCGTCTTCAGTCAAACCATTGGGGTCTTTCCAAAGTGCGATGTCGCGTGTCATGTTGACTTCTTGCGGCATCCAGTGGTTGGCGCAAGTGGCCAGGTATTTTTCCCAAGCCCATTTGTATTTGAATGGCACCAACTGGTTCACGTCGGTTTGGCCGTTGATGATGCGCTTGTCTGCTGCGTTAACGCGGCGTGCGGCACCAGCTGGCGCAGTTTGCGTACCAGCGGCTGTCATGACGGGTGATGGTGTTGCCGCCACTGCAGAGGGCGTGTTGGCTGTGAATGCAGACAGATCGGCGAAGCGGTCGGCAGATGGACCACTTGGGGGAAAGCTTGGCATTGCAGGCTGCAACGCAGGTTTAGATGAATCGTCCCAGGACAACATAGAAATTTCCAATGTGTGAATTATGAAAGCTTGCGGACGAAATGCAAAGCAATGTTTTTAAATGAGTTGAAATCACGCGAAGAAGTGTTGCGTTTTTGCATTGTATTTCTTCGACGTGATGGTGAAATGTTGGAAGAGAATTTCCTGAAATTTAAAAAGTTATTGGCAAGCTTCGCAACCGACATCGTCAATCGCTGTGAACTTCACATCGGTTGCAGGCACGCCTGAAAACTGTGCGGGTGCTGCTGCACTCGCTGCAGATGACGCGCCTGCCGCTGAGCCAGAAGACACGGCATTCATTTGGTTGTTGGACACAGTCGATTTTTCGGCGTGTGTGGCGCTGATGGTGCGCAGGTAGTAAGTGGTCTTGAGGCCACGCAACCAAGCCAGCTTGTAAGTGTCATCCAACTTTTTGCCAGACGCACCGGACATGTAGATGTTGAGCGACTGCGCTTGGTCGATCCATTTCTGGCGGCGTGCAGCAGCTTCCACAATCCAAGTGGTTTCCACTTCAAATGCGGTGGCGTACAAGGCCTTGATTTCTTGGGGCACACGGTCGATGGGGCGCAGCGAGCCATCGAAGTGTTTCAAGTCCATGACCATGACATCGTCCCACAGACCCAGGCGCTTCAAGTCGCGCACCAAGTAGCCGTTGATGATGGTGAATTCGCCGGACAAGTTGGACTTGACCGACAAATTGCCAAAGCAAGGCTCGATACAAGCGTCCACACCAATGATGTTGGAGATGGTGGCGGTAGGCGCAATGGCCACGCAGTTGGAGTTGCGCATGCCGTCCTTGGCAATTTTCTTGCGCAAAGCATCCCAGTCCATGGTGCTGCTGCGGTCGACTTCAACATAACCACCGCGGGCTTGTTGGAGCATGTCCAAAGTGTCCAAAGGCAAGATGCCCTGATCCCACAAAGAACCTTTGTAGCTGGAGTACTTGCCGCGCTCGGCTGCCAGCTCTGTGGACGCCCAGTAGGCGTAGTAGCAGATGGCTTCCATGGACGTGTCTGCAAATTCCACGGCTTCTTGGGAAGCATAAGGCACGCGTTTTTGATACAGCGCGTCTTGGAAGCCCATGAGGCCCAAGCCCACAGGACGGTGACGCATATTAGAGTCGCGTGCTTTTTTGACCGCGTAGTAGTTGATGTCGATCACGTTGTCGAGCATGCGCATGGCCGTTTTGATGGTGCGCTGCAGTTTGGCGTGGTCGATTTGTTTGCCGTTGGGGCCGTCTACCAAGTGCTGTGGCAAGTTGACCGAACCCAAGTTGCACACCGCTGTTTCGGTGTCGCTGGTGTTCAAGGTGATCTCGGTGCACAGGTTGGAGGAGTGCACCACGCCAGCGTGCTGCTGAGGTGAGCGGATGTTGCAAGC
>JACCDQ010613544.1_pt1 | contig 11784 bp, 8 predicted proteins | sample 7446031 | NCBI WGS metagenome assembly JACCDQ01 (sample SAMN15323442, study PRJNA562643) | freshwater metagenome | isolation source: river surface water | place: USA:Blue River Watershed | collected 2017-08-17
ATTTTTTATTCCTTTTATATGATTGGGGTTAAAAATATGTTTATTAATTACAATAAAAATTCTACTAATGTTCTTATTGTTTTTCCTTATAATTTACGGACCTGGTTTAATTATATTATAAGAGCACATATTTTACATGATTTGTCAATTGTATATTATTTTTGTCAGAATAAAATGTCTTTTTCAATCTGTTTTGGGCACAATTTTGGAGCTTTATCAAAAAGACGTGTATTTTATTCATTCAGTTCGCTAATAAATAGGTATAATTTCGACAATCATAGTTTTTATTTATACAATCTGATTAAGATTATTGAAGACAATGGGAATCATGTTTTCCCGCCTTCATCAGATATATTGTTTTGGGAAAATAAGATTAACATGCATACTGAATTTGATAGGTTTGAAATCAACTCACCTAAAACACTTATTGTACTTTCTCATAATTTTAGTATTCAAGAAATAGAGAATAAATTCTCATATCCATTTTTAATTAAAGAGCCATTTTCAAATCATAGTAGAGGAATATATTTTATTAGCGGGCCAAATGAATTAGTTGAACAGCTGAAAAAGTCTTTTCAATGTGTTAATTCATTGCTTATACAAGAAATTGTATCTATGACTCGTGATGCTAGAGTAGTTGTTGTCAATGATAAAGTAGTATATTCTTATTGGCGTAATAAGTTAGTAGGAAATGAATTTACCACAACCTCTACCAGTAATGGTTCTGCACTTGATTTCACTCCATTACTGGTTAAAAATCAGGATATCCTAATAGGATATACAAAAAAATTAAATTTAACATTAGCTGCTTATGATGTTACGTTTGCTAATGATGATGAGTTATCTGAACCTATAATTCTAGAGGTTAGTACATCATTTCTTATTAATCCTCTGCCTCCTGGATATTTAATAACCAAACCTTATTATAAATTTAAATCAAAATCAATGCTTTTTGGAGTATTAAGGGCAAAGGCGGCATTGAAGTTCAAACTTAAACACTTAGAATTGAGTGTCGTAAAAAATAGTTAATATTTATAATTTACATAATTGAAAGATAAAATTGTTTATGTAGTAAATGTAGATTGGTTTTTTCTTAGCCATCGTTTACCCTTAGCTCTTGCCGCCATCGACAAAGGGTTTGATGTTTATCTTTTGTGCCGCAATACGGGACGATTCCAAGAATTAATTGATTTAGGGATAAAACCTATTGATATTAAATTTGCTCGGTCGGGTTTTAAAGTTATCGATGAATTAAAAATTGTATTTAAGTTAATTAAGCTTTTTAGGGAATTAAATCCTATAATTATTCACAGTATTACTTTAAAGGTATGTTTAATAGTTTCAATTTGCATAAAATTTAATCCTAAAGTAAAATTAGTAAACGCTATAAGTGGTCTAGGTCATATTTTTACTAGTGGTTCAAAATATATAAGAATCATCATAGCATTTGTTATTAAATTTATGTTCAAGGGAGATAATTTGAGATTTATATTTCAAAATAGTGATGATCATGACTATTTTAATCAATTGGGGCTCATAAGTAATAATTTTATTATTACTAAAGGATCAGGTATTAATCTTAATATTTATAATAATTCTTTAGAGCCTGGTAGGCTTCCAATCGTTTATCTTATTGCATGTCGAATGTTAAAAGATAAGGGTGTTTTAGAATTTGCCAAAGCATTTGGAAAATTAAGAAGTGAATATGGTGATTCTGTAAAGGCTATTATGGCCGGCCCAATTGATTTAGAAAATCCAGCAGCATTAAAAGTTGATGAAATTAAGATACTCGAATTAAAATATGGTGTTGAATGGATTGGAGAATCTAAAGAAATGCAAAAATTGATTTTAAATTCCCATGTTGCTGTTTTACCATCCTATAGAGAAGGGTTCCCTAAGTTTTTGATTGAGGCTTCAGCAATTGGAAGACCTATTATTACTACTGATACTGTGGGTTGCCGTGATTGTGTAGTACCAGGTTATAATGGGATTTTAGTTTCAGTGAAAAATGTTGACGAGTTATATAAAGCAATGAAATTACTATTTGAAAATTCTAATATGAGAAGTTTTATGGGGTCAAATTCTAGAATAATTGCTGAAGAGAATTATGATATTAGTGAGGTGGTTAATAGAACGTTTGATATTTATAGTCACTAATTTTTAAATTATTTGTAAAATATTTTTATGATTTGTATTGTAGATTTTGATGGCACTTATCTTAGAAATGATTTATTTAAAGAGGTTTTTATTAGGGCTATTTTATTTAGACCTATTTATTTTTTACAAGTTTTATTTACTTCAGGGTTTAGAATTATAAGAATTAAAAATCTTCTTCTAAAGAATTATTTTATTTATTATGATTTGAGTATTCTAGAAAATCAAGTATTATTAGATTGGTTGATTTTTAATCGCTCAAGGTTCAATAAAGTTTATTTAGTTAGCGCTACTCCTGATTTTTTTCTTAAAAGAATTCTAAAAGGTTCTATTTTATTTGATAATATTTATGGAAGTAAAAACGTAAATTTAAAAGGTAAGAATAAATTGAATTTTATTCGGAAAAAGTGGGGAGAAAAGTTTATTTATGTGGGTGATTCATCTGCTGATATCCCTATTTTTAATTTTGCGACAGAGGCATATAAAGTTGTTAAAAATGAAGTCATTAAACTATAATCCTTACATTAAACTAATTAGGCCTACTAATTGGGTTAAGAATGTTTTAATTTTTATGCCTTTTCTATTAGGTAGAAACTATGGATCTTTAATAAATGTCTTTTTGGGCTTTATTTCTTTTTCTTTTATGGCTTCGGTAGGTTATATCATAAATGATATTCGTGATATCGATAAGGACAGATTACATACACATAAACGAAATCGGCCTCTCGCAAATGCTTCAGCTAGAATAGATTATTCAATTTTTTTAGGTGCAATATTATTTTCAATATCGATTATTATATGCTATTTTATAAGTTTGAATTCGTTATTGATGCTTATTTTCTATTTTGTTTTAAATTATTTTTACTCATTATTTGGCAAGAATATTAGATTTATAGATATAATTTTTCTCAGTTCTTTCTATTTAGTTCGTGTAATTTTTGGAGGTATACTGGCTGAAGTGCCGCTAACGGGTTGGTTTGTTTCAACTATAATAATGATTGTTCTTAGCCTCTCGATAAGTAAGCGGTATATGGAATTGAAAATTTCAAACTCCTTTAAGCTCCCAGGTAGGGATTATGTAAAAGATGACGAATTATTACTTTTTATTTTGATGATTAATTTTAGTGTCGCTGCTCTCATCTTATTAAATATCCACTCTTATTTTGTGCTTCAAATAAAGAATTATATTTTCTATTGTGCAATCAATTTAATTGTCCCAGGAATTATTTTGTTATACTTTGATACTTCTAAAAATAAGTCTGACGATCCAGTTCATAACGTAATTAACAATAAAGGGCTGATTACATTAGCTTTATTATTATGCGCAGTATATTTTTATGAAATGAAATTATTATAAAATGAAAAAAAAACTTCATAATTGGGGCATATATCCTGAAAACTTCACAGAATTTATTGAGTTCAGTGAATATGAAGATATTTGTGCATTTATAAGTAATAATAAGAACCTTATTGCTAGGGGTAATGGTCGCTGTTATGGGGATGCTTCACACGCTAAATACACCATTTCAACTTTAAAACTAAACAATATTCTAGAATTTAATCCTGATGATGGGGTAATTAATTGCCAGTCAGGTGTGTTATTAGACGATCTTTTGTTAAAAGTTTTACCTCATGGATATTTTTTACCTGTTACACCTGGAACAAAATATATTACAATCGGCGGGGCGTTATCTTCCGACATACATGGTAAAAATCATCACATTGATGGGGTTTTTAGCGATCATGTTATTTCATTCAAATTAGCCAATATATGTGGTGAGATTATTACTGTATTTCCCAATTCGGAATTGTTTAATCAAACAGCAGGAGGAATGGGAATTACGGGAATTATTTTGGAAATAAAATTTAAACTATTAAAAATTGAAACAAGTTATATTAAACAAAATTCATTTCGAGCTGCTAATTTAACTGAAATTTTTAACCTTTTTGAAGAACACAAAAATGCTCCATATTCTGTGGCTTGGATTGATTGTTTAGCAAAGGGTAAAAATATTGGTAAATCCGTTTTGATGGTAGGCGATCACTTAAGTTCAAGTGAATTAAAAATTGAAAATAAATTAATTCCTCATAAAAAACCTTTCCTTAACATACCATTTAATTTCCCTAATTGGATTTTGAATCCAGTTAGTGTTAAATTATTTAATTTGCTTTTTTATTATAAACCATCTTCTGTTGGAAGTTCTCTCGTTCATTATGATCAGTTCTTTTATCCCTTAGATAAAATTAATAATTGGAATAGGATTTATGGCAAAGATGGATTTGTTCAATATCAATTTGTTTTACCTAAAAGTAATTCATATCAAGGGATATTAGATATTTTGACTATTATTTCAAAAAACAATTTAGGGTCTTTTCTTGCAGTATTAAAATTGTTTGGTAAATCACACGAAAATAGGTATTTACACTTTCCAATTGAGGGTTATACTCTTGCTTTGGATATTAAAGTTTCTCCAAAGTTGTGGAATATTTTGGATCAACTTGATGAAATTGTCAACAAGTATCAAGGTAAAATTTATTTGACCAAAGACGCAAGAATGAGCAAGAGAATTTTTGAAAGTTTATACCCTCAAAGAAATTTAGACAATTTTAAATTTATTTCGAATCAAATGCTTAGGTTAAAGTCAAGTAAAAGCCATGTTTTTTTAATTTTAGGAGCAAATAGTGATATTGCTAAAGTTACAGCTTTGAGTTATTTGGCTAAATTTCCAAATGGCTATCTTATTCTGGCATCTAGAAATGTTTCTGATTTAAAGAATTTCGTTGAGCTTAATAAAATAGAAGATAAGTCAGAAATAATGTATTTTGATGCTTGCTCAAAAGATCAAAATGGTGAGTTTGTTAGTCGTTTAACTGAAAAGCCCAATTGGATTATGTATTCTGCCGGAAAATTAATTGATAATGAAGATGGGATTACTTCTAAAATTGAATGGGAGGATAATGTTCAGGTTAATTTTACGGGCGCAGTTTCCATTTTAAATGAATTAATCGATGATAATAATCCTTTCCTAAGTAGGATTATTGGTTTGAGCTCTATTGCAGGCCTAAGAGGCAGGAACTCTAACTTTATTTATGGTTCAACAAAAGCTGGGTTTCATCAATACTTATTCGGTCTTCGACAAAGACTTAAGTCTAGAAAAATATTAGTTCAGGCAATTACACCTGGATTTGTGAAAACTAAAATGACAGCGAATTTAAGTTTAAATAAATTAGCAAATACACCAGACGATATTGCTCGTTCCATATTGAAAGAATCAAGAAGTTTTGAAGTATATCCTAATTTATTTTGGAAATTATTGTCAATAGTTTTAAAAAATGCACCTGAGTTCATAATTAAACGTTTATAAATATTTTGATCTAATATTAGAAATAAGATATATAACATTTGAATTATCAGGATTATAAAAATGCTAAATATACTAATTACGGGTGCATCGGGTTTTATCGGTTCAAACCTTGTTGATAATTTAATAAATAGAGATTATAATCTCATTCTTATTTCCAGAGAATACGGGTTAGATTATAATCAAATTAATTCTAAGTTTTTAGATGAATCTAATATCGATGTAACTATTAATCTTGCAGGGAAGGCTCATGATGTGAAAAATGTTTCAAATGTAGAAGAATATTATAAAGTAAATACGTTACTTTCCAATCAAATATATGATGCATTTTTAGGTTCCAGTTCTAAGGTATTTATTACCTTAAGCTCTGTTAAAGCTGTTTTAGATCAGGTTTATGGTGAATTATTAGAGGATGATTTTCCAACTCCTATTTCCCATTATGGAAAGAGTAAATTGTTAGCGGAACATCACATTCTTTCAAAGCCAATTCCAGAGGGTAAAAGAGTTTATATTTTAAGGCCTTGTATGATTCATGGCCCAGGGAATAAAGGTAATCTTAATCTATTGTATAATATAGTGTCCAAAGGGTTACCTTGGCCGTTAGGTTTGTTTGAAAACGCCCGATCTTTCTCTTCAATTGAAAACCTTTGTTTTATCATTAGGGAATTAATTGAAAGGGAAGACATTACATCTGGAGTTTATAATGTGGCAGACGATATCCCACTCTCTACGAATGAAGTGATTAATTTGATTGCTTTTTCAAAAGGTAAGAAGGCCAAGATTTTGAATGTAAATCAGAACCTCATTAAAATCTTGGCTCGTGCGGGTGATTTCTTGAAATTACCTTTAAATTCTGAAAGGTTACAGAAACTTACTGAAAGTTATATAGTCAGTAATTCTAAAATAACAAAAGCTTTGGGAAGGCCGTTGCCAGTATCATCAAAAGACGGATTAATGCAAACATTTCAATCATTTGCTAATAATGCTTAACCGTCTATTCGCCGTTATATTAATTTTGTTGTTGTCTCCCATATTTCTAGCTGTGGCTTTGTTCATATTGATAGAGGACGGATTCCCCATATTCTTTAAACAAAAACGAGTCGGTATAAATTATTCTTTTTTTTATATCTATAAGTTCAGAAGCATGAAGAAGAATACTCCTAATGTTGCGACACATTTATTAGAAAATCCCACGACTTATTTGTTGCGAATAGGCGGAGTGTTGCGGAAATTGAGTTTAGACGAATTACCTAACCTGATAAATATCATCAAGGGAGAAATGGTATTTGTAGGTCCAAGGCCGGCTTTATATAATCAGGATGATTTGATGGCCTTACGGGTCGATGCTGGGGTAGAAAAATTGAAGCCGGGGATTACGGGTTGGGCACAAATTAATGGGAGAGATGAGATTTCTGTAGAGCATAAGGTTGCGCTAGAGAAAGAATACTTAGAGAGGAAATCAATTTGGTTTGATTTATTGATTTTGATGAAGACTTTTACGAGTGTACTAATAAGTAAAGGAGTGGCACATTGATTGATTTGGGAATATATTAATTGAAGCTCGCTAGATGGCGGGCTTTATTGTTTTAATCATTTTACAGATTGCCATTAAATAAAAATCCTTCCAGCAATTGCTCCAAAGCATCGCTTGTCCCAAATTTTAATTAAATTCGTAAATCTGTATACGTATTCTAAAAATTCTGTATGAACTTTATTAGTCGCCTTTTATTAACCCTCTCATTTTTAGTGTTAGTACACTCTGCATTCTCTCAATCGAAACGTAAAGTAGAAGACTTGAGTGATGAGGAAATCTCCAGCTTTTTCGAACGAGCACAGTCCAGCGGAATGACGGAAGCTCAATTAGAAAAGGCTGCGAAAACTCAAGGTTATACCTCAACAGATATCGCAAAAATGCGTAGTCGAATGACTCAAATAGGGGATAATAAAAACAAAGAAAAAACAACTTTACCTACTAAAGTAAGCTCAAAAAGAAGCTCCGGGGGACAAGTAAAAGATTTGGAACAGGATTTCGAATCAGAAAAAGTAGATGCACAAGATTCAACTAAACTTCCAAAGAAGCTTATTTACGGCGCAAACCTATTTAATAATAAGAAGTTAAATTTTGAGCCAGATCTTCGCATTGCAACTCCAGTGAATTATACTTTAGGCCCTGACGATGAATTAAATATTGATGTTTTTGGTGAGGTAATGGATAATTACAATGTCACGGTTAGCCCTGAGGGTACTGTCAAGATACTGAATTTAAGTCCAATTTATGTAAATGGATTAACAGTAGAATCAGCATCTGCGCGAATTGTTAGTCGTTTAAGACAATTATACCAAGGCCTTAACCGTCCAGGAAGTGGATCTTCAGCCATTGTGACTTTGGGCAATGTAAGAAGCATCAAAATTACATTAGTAGGAGAAGTGGAAAATCCTGGATCTTATACCATTTCCTCATTAGCCACGGTATTTAATGCACTTTATTTGGCTGGAGGGCCGAACGAAAACGGATCTTATCGTAACATTCGTGTAATTAGAAATAACAAAGTAGTTCGCACGTTAGACTTATATGATTTCCTTTTAAAGGCTGATCAAAAAGATAACATTCAATTGAAGGATCAAGATATTATCCGCGTAGGAGATTTTGATTCGCATATTGAATTAGCGGGAGAAGTTAGACGTCCCATGGTTTTCGAGGCCGTAAAAGGCGAAACGTTAAAAGACATTCTTCGCTATGCTGGAGGCTTCACGGACAAAGCGTATACCTATACGTTAAATGTGCGCAGAAATACCTCACGTGAACTAAAGTTATTGAATATCACGCAAGATGAGGTGGCAACTTTCCAGCCTCAAAATGGGGATTCGATTTCAGTGGGTAAAATAATTGAACGCTATGAAAACCGTGTGAGCGTTAGTGGAGCGGTATTTAGACCAGGTGTATTCGCAATTGAAAATGGGTTAACGACTGTGAGGGATTTAATTAAACGCGCTGAAGGCCCTCGCGAAAATGCTTTCTTGAATCGGGCAACAATCTCTCGCAGAAAAGAGAATTATGATCCTGAATTGATTTCTTTTGATTTGGGGAAAATATTAAGAGGCGAGATTGCTGATATCGCATTGCATCGCGAAGATTCCTTAACGGTTTATTCACTCGATTCTCTTCGCGAAACCCAGCGAGTAAGTATTTTTGGGGAGGTGAATAAGCCCGGAATTTTTGAATTCCGTGTGGGTATGAAAGTGGCTGATCTGATTTTAATGGCAAAAGGTTTTAAAGAGGCAGCTAGTTTTGCTAAAATTGAACTATCCCGCCGTGTAATTACCCATGGAATTGATAGTGGGACAAATGAAAAAATTATAGTTAAGACATTCGATATAGATGGATCGTTAAATATTGGCAATGAAGTTAGTCAATTCGAATTGAAACCTTTTGACATCATCTCTATCCGCAGATCTCCAAACTATGAAGTACAGAGGGGCGTGAGCATCGAAGGTATGGTTAATTATCCAGGTCGATATGCCATCCCTAGAGACGATCAGAAATTATCTGATTTGATATTTGAGGCAGGAGGTTTAAAGCCTGAAGGTTATCTAGATGGAGCGATCCTTTACCGTGATTCTACAGTAGTAGGGGTAAAGCTTTCGGAAATTCTGAAGAATCCTTCCTCTAAAAATAATCTAATTCTGATGGAGAATGACCGTTTAGTTATTCCAAGGGTATTAGAAACCGTTAAATTATCAGGGGGAATACAAAATCCCATTGCTATCGCTTACGTAGAAGGGAACACTCTTCAAGATTACTTAGATGGTGCCGGAGGATATACGGAATATGCCGACAAGAAAAATGTGTATGTGAAAGCGCCTAATGGCATTTCGACTAAACGAAGACGCTTTCTTTTTTTCCGGATTAACCCGAAGGTAGTTCCAGGATCTGAAATTGTAGTTCCTGAATTCCCTACAAACATGAAGAAAGGTTTGACTACTGCTGAAGCGGTAGGGCTATCATCAGCTTTGGTTTCCGTAGCGCTTACTTTGACCACTTTGATTAACAATTTGACTAAATAATCTCCATGTCTACATTAGAAAATAAACAAGAGGAAGATATTGTGGAAATTTCAATCAATTTTGGTGAGATATTCCGTACGCTATGGTCCTATCGAATCCTAATTGCTACCTCTGCATTATTATTTGCTGCATTAGGGGCCATTTATTCACTGACGCAGCCAAATGAATATACTTCGAATGTGAAGCTTTTGCCGGAATTAGATTCTAAATCTGGTGGTACGGGAGGTGGCATAAAGTCTCTTGCTGGTTTAGCAGGAATTGATTTAGGAGGAGGTTCTTCAGGTGGAGAAGCCATTCGTCCTGATTTGTATCCCAACATTGTACAAAGTGCGCCCTTATTACAAGAGGTTTTAAAAGCAAAAATTTACAGTACTAAGTACAATAAGTGGCAAACTGTTCTAGAATTCCTTTCAGAGAAGCAAGATACTGCACCCCTTGAATTAGGAGCTGATCCTGCTCGTGAAGATGTAGCATCCGAAGTGAAATTAGAAAAAATACCTTCTGATGCCCTGTCTGCCGATTTAATTAGGTTAAATAAGAAAGAACAATTGGCAATCAATAAATTGAGATCGTCTGTTATGCTCGAGATTGATAAAAAATCAGGAGTTATTTCTTTAACGACTAAATTAACGAATGCGGTAGCTGCGGCTAACATCACTAGCTTAATTCAACATTACTTAACTAAGTATGTTACGGATTATCGAACCCAGAAGGCAAGACAAGAACTTGCCTTCTTAGAGAAAAGATTAACGGAATCCCGCGCACGTTACGACCAAGCTTTATTTACGTTGAGCGCTTATCGTGATCAAAATATGAATTTATTCTTAAACGTAGCTAAAGATCGCGAAAAAAAATTACAATACGAGGTCGATATGGCTTATAATCTTTATACAACCATTAGTAGTCAATACGAGGAGTCTAAAGTAAAACTACACCGCGAAACACCTGTATTTAAAGTGCTGGAACCGGCTCAGGTGGCAGTACATAAAGATGGGCCTAAACGTAGTTTGATTACTATAGGTTTCATGTTTGTGGGGGTGTTTTTCTCGTTGATTTATGTGTTTTTAAAGACGGTGGATTTGAAGGAATTACTTAGGTAATTCTTTCAAGATTAGATATAAGAGAGTATAGAGGCAAAGTAAAAAGTATAAAGCACAAAGAATAAAGTTGGAATCCCCTGCGGGGATGAATTTAATAAGAAGAAGCTCGCGGATGGCGGGCTTTTTTTGTTTTTATCTTCCAATCAATAAATTATCAATCATCTTATAAAATAAAATTGTAATTTTAAAAGATGGTTTTTTGTCTTCGGACTTGACCTAAATCAAACAGAAATGAAAGCATTACGCCTATTTTTACTATTTATTCTGGCTATTCCCGCGTTTGCCCAGGAGATTCCCGTAGACATCAATAACATTAGTGATCAGCAATTAGCGCAGATTATGGTGCGTTACCAGTTACAAGGAATGTCTCCAGAGGAAATAGAACAAGTTTTAAAACAAAAAGGCATACCTGCGGATCAAATTATTGTCTTGAATAGGCGCATTGCTTCATTAGACCCTTTAACAGGGGTATCGCAGAATGCCTACAAGACCAAAACGAAGGATGAGATTACCGTTCCTCGTAAGAAAATTGAAATTACAGGTCCTACTTCTGCGCCTTCAGCATTGCATGTTTTTGGTGCGGAGATTTTCGAAAATCAGAACCTGAGCTTCGAACCTAATTTGACCATTTCTACTCCTCGTAATTATTCAATAGGCGTAGGAGATGAGCTGATCGTAGACATCTATGGTTTAAGTGAGAGTACGAAAAAGCTAAAGGTGAGCACGGAAGGTTATATCCGTTTCCCTAATTTAGGTCCTATTAAAGTGAGCGGCTTAACCATTGAGGAGGCGCAAGTTCGTATCCGGGAATCAGCCGCTAAAATCTATACGACTATTGCGGGCGGAAGTACGAGGGTAATGGTCTCACTTGGGCAATTGCGCTCTATTCGAGTGACCTTGGTGGGAGAAGTAAAGAAGCCAGGAAACTATTCTGTTTCCTCACTTTCAACCTTGATGAATGCCTTGTATGCCTCTGGAGGGCCATCTGACTTAGGCTCTTTCCGCAAGATCGAATTAGTGCGTAATGGTAAAACGATAACGACTTTAGATTTATACGACTTCCTGTTAAAGGGAGATTTATCGAAGAATAGAATTCTGCAAGA
>JACCDQ010361700.1_pt1 | contig 11783 bp, 13 predicted proteins | sample 7446031 | NCBI WGS metagenome assembly JACCDQ01 (sample SAMN15323442, study PRJNA562643) | freshwater metagenome | isolation source: river surface water | place: USA:Blue River Watershed | collected 2017-08-17
TCGGCAAAGAAATCAGCCTCAAAATCTACGATCGCCAAGAAATCGCCGCCGGCCAAAGCCGTTATCAAATTGTCCAACAACCCCAATTTAAACGCGGATCTAAACTGCTCCATGACCGCCGGGGCGATCTGCTTTTATTAATCAATGGAATGCCCGTCATTCACCTCGAACTTAAACGTAGCGGCGTTCACGTCAGCCAAGCCACCAAACAAATCGAAACCTACCTCCAAGAAGGCATCTTCAGCGGCCTGTTTGCCCTCGTGCAAATCTTCGTCGCCATGAACCCCAACGAAACCGTCTATTTCGCCAACCCCGGCAACGACAGCAAATTTAACCGAGACTACCACTTCCATTGGGCCGACTTTAACAACGAACCCCTCAACCACTGGCAGGACATAGCCTCGACCTTTCTCTCTATCCCCATGGCCCACCAACTCATTGGCTTTTACACCGTCGCTGATGACACCGATGGCCTGCTCAAAGTCATGCGGAGCTACCAATATTACGCCGCCAACGCCATCTCCGATAAAGTCGCCAAAACCGACTGGAGCAATCAAAACCCCAACACCGAACGGCTAGGGGGTTACATCTGGCACACCACTGGCTCCGGCAAAACCATGACCAGCTTTAAAGCCGCCCAACTGATCGCCCAATCCCAAGATGCCGATAAAGTCGTCTTCTTAATGGATCGCATCGAACTCGGAACCCAATCCCTAGCCGAATATCGCGGCTTTGCCAATGACGATGAAGCCGTGCAAGCCACCGAAAACACCCATGTTTTAATCACCAAACTCAAAAGCACCAATCCCGCCGACACCCTGATTGTTAGCTCCATCCAAAAAATGAGCAACATCACCGCCGACATCAACGACGCACGGGTCAGCATCAACAGCCATGACATTGACCTAATTAATCGTAAACGCCTCGTCTTTATCATTGATGAAGCCCATCGCTCCACCTTTGGCGATATGCTAATCACCATCAAAAACACCTTTCCCACCGCCCTATTTTTTGGCTTTACCGGCACTCCCATTCACTCCGAAAACCAGAAAAAAGACAACACCACCGCCACAGTATTTGGCAACGAACTCCACCGCTACAGCATCGCCGATGGCATCCGTGATAAAAATGTATTAGGCTTTTATCTCTACAAAATGCCGACTTACAAAGATAAAGACCTGCGGGAAGCCGTGGCCCTAGAAAAAGCCAGAGCCACAACCGTCAGCGAAGCGATCGCCGATCCCCAAAAGCAACAAGTTTTTAACCGCTATTACCGCCAAGTTCCCATGGCTGGCCACTACAACGAAGCGGGACAATACATCAAAGGCATCGAAGACGAAATCCCCCCAGCCCAATACCAGCGCGACGCACATCAAATAGCCGTCGTCACCGACATTTCAGAGAACTGGATCACCCTCAGCCAAAATAGTAAATTTCACGCCCTCCTCGCCACCAGCAGTATCACCGAAGCCATTGAATACTACCGCCGCTTTAAAACCGCCCAACCCAATCTTAAAGTGACGGCCCTGTTTGACCCCAACATTGATTACGATAGCAACGGCGACTTAAGTTTCAAACAAAACGGATTAGTGGAAATCCTGGCAGACTACAACCAACGCTATGGCCAACACTTTGATCTCGCCGCCCACGATCGCTTTAAAAAAGACATTGCCGCCCGCTTGGCCCACAAACGCCCCTATGGCCGTATTGAAAAAGAGCCAGAAAATCAAATTGACCTGTTGATTGTAGTAGATCAAATGCTCACCGGCTTTGACTCCAAATGGCTCAACACCCTGTACCTGGACAAAGTGTTGAAATATGAAAATATTATCCAAGCCTTTTCCCGCACCAATCGCCTCTTTGGCCCCGATAAACCCTTTGGCACCATCCGCTATTACCGTTACCCCCACACGATGGAGCGCAATATTAACGAGGCCGTCAAACTGTACTCCGGCGATAAACCCCTTGGCCTCTTTGCCGATCGCCTAGAAGCCAACCTAGAAGCTCTCAATGCCATTTATGACGACATCGCCGCCCTATTTACCAACGCTGGGATTGAAAATTTTGAAATACTGCCCGATGAAGTGTCTGAACGCGCTCAATTTGCCCAATGGTTTAAGCAATTTAATAACCACCTCGAAGCCGCCAAAATCCAGGGTTTCACATGGAAAAAATTATCCGATCCCTTGGACAAAGACAAAGGCAAAAATAAGACAACTGTTACCCTTAACCTGGATGAAACCACCTATTTGATCCTGGCCCTACGTTACAAAGAACTAACCAGGGGCGGCAGTGGTGAAGGTTTGGGGCAAATCCCCTTTGACATTGATGGCTACTTAACCGAAATTGACACGGGGGTTATTGATGCCGATTACATGAATAGCCGCTTTGAAAAATATTTGAAAACCCTGCAACAAACCAGTATTGATCCCGATCACCAACAACAAACCCTCAACGAACTCCACAAATCCTTTGCTTCCCTGAGCCAAGAAGAGCAAAAATACGCCAACATTTTCCTCAATGAAGTCCAGCGCGGGGACATTTCTCTCACAACGGGCAGAACCTTTCGGGACTACATCACCGAATATCAAAGTAAGGCCAAAAACTCCCAAATAACCGCCATTTCCCAAGCCCTGGGTCTCGATCAAGATAAGTTAATTAACTTAATGAACGCTGGAATAAACGCCACTAATCTCAATGAATATGGCCGCTTTGATGACCTCAAAAACAGCGTTGATAAAGCCAAAGCCAAAGCCTATTTGGAAAAACGGGAAGGCGTAACCATTCCAACCTTTAAAGTGAACCTAAAAATTGATCAACTCCTTCAGGACTTCATTCTGAGAGGGGGCTTTGATTTGGAATAGCCAAAACAAACTATGGGTATTGACTTAAATTGTGATTCTTGAATCAATAATGCTGATTATACCGAGAGTCATCCTGGGCGATCGCCATGAGAGAATCAGAGGATAGCAAACCTTGATCTTGAAAAATTTGTTGGAGGTTTACGTTTTTTTCCGGTAAACAGGTATGACCACTCAAAAGGCGAACGCCATTCACCCCTACAAAAGGGTTTTAGGAGAGCGTAGGGGCAAAGCTTTCACCCAAAAGTATCAAATTTCTGAGGGGGTGATAAGTTCTGCAAATTTACATTCTAGCTCAGAGGACTATGTCGCTTGCTATGTCAGTTTTCTAGCCTGCTTTTCACCTCATCCGGTAAAAGAGAGTTGGCTTGTCGCAAAGGCGATCGCCGGAGAGGATATTGATTGAGAGGAGGAGCCGAGATAGTCAATGGTGAAGGAGTTACCAAATCTTTTGTTTCCTGTTGTAAATAATCCAGCACCATTTGCCGGATATTCGCATCCTGTTCTTCTGCTAAAAGGTATTGAAAATATAAACGAATTTCTTGATGTTCTTCCCGATGGGGCGATAGAGTTTGACCGTGGCGAATTAACTGACGAACAGCCAATAAACGCTTTAAAGGTTCAGGAGCCGTTAATCCCTGTAATGCGTCTTCCCAGGGAGTCGCTTGACTCGCCGGTTTATCCAGTACATAATTCCCTAACAGTCCCAGAATCAGCAGAATCCCAAAACCTTCTCCGAGCAAAATGATGGCTAACCAGGGATTCCCTGTCACGCGCCATAAACTGGTTACTAGATAAGTACTCAAGGTCACTAAACTGCCCGCCCCGACCGCTAGGGTCAATTGACCCGATGGTTTCCTAAAAAATGCCCGCACTTGCGCCCGATACTGTTGCCAATTACCCGTCAACAGCCAATAGACTAAGCCCATACTGCCTAGACCCAGACCTGTCGCTAACACTAACTGACCCTGGTCAGCGGCCATAACCGTTATACCAAAGGAGATGAAGCTTAGTTTTCCCCATTTCCGCATCTGGGGCCAAGGCAATAACAGCATTTTCTGACGCGATCGCGCTATAAGGGTCGGCCAGGATTTAGTAGAGAGTTGCCGACGAAATAAAACCTGGGTCACAGCAAAATCCTAAGAGTATGTGATGATAACTGTATCGCTCATTTTGGGCCGTTTAATTACTATACCAAGAAGTTGACATGGAGACGTTTTGGACTGAGGTTTTGGCGTTTTGTCAGACGACGACCGCCGCGATCGCCGAAGAACTGGTGACTCAATTTGCCAAGATTAGCGCGACCCGCAAACCCGATGGCACGTTAGTCACCCAGGCCGATCAGTGGACGGATCAACAACTCCGCGATCGCCTAGCCCAAGCCTTTCCGAGTCATGGGGTATTAACGGAAGAAACCGAGCATATTTTCCCCGCAACCGATTGGTGTTGGATTATTGACCCCATTGATGGGACGACAAATTTTACACGGGGGATTCCCATTTGGGGCATTTCCCTGGGTTTGCTGTATCGCGGTCTGCCCGTCTTTGGCTTTGTGCATTTTCCCCTTCTGCACCAAACCTTTTGGGGATATTGGTTAAAGGAAGCGGGATTGCCAGGGCCAACGGGGGCCTACCTCAACGGTGAAGCGATCCAGGTCAGCGATGACCAACCCAGTCAAAATCATTTATTTAATCTTTGTGCCCGCAGTACCGCCATTATGGCCAAACCGTTTCCCTGTAAATTTCGCTTGATGGGCGTGGCCAGTTATAACCTGCTGTTGGTGGCCACCGGTACAGCGTTGGGAGGAACGGAAAAAACACCGAAAATTTGGGATATTGCCGGAGCCTGGCCCATTTTACGCGCCGCCGGCGGTGAGTTTCTGTCCTTGGGACAAGACCCGATTTTTCCCTTAACCATTGGCGACAATTATGGCGATCGCCCCTTTCCCTGTTTGACAGCGAGTTCATCGCAGTTAATCCATCTTTTTAAACCCCTTGTCCTAGAAACTTCCGGCATTGACTAATTTGGGGATTCCCCGGTATAACTATGACTCCTCCTTCCCCGACCACCTGGGATATTTCCCGTTTTTGGCAAACCCTGACCTATTTTGAGGTCATCCCTTGGATAAATTGTTGGCAACGATTCTTTAAGGGTCAATCTTCCCCGTCTCCAAGCCCTATGCTCAAGCCCCAGACTCCTCTGATTTTAGTGTTAGAACCTCTCACTCCCTGGGGAACGGCGATCGCCCAGACCCTATTGGCCCAGAACCAATCAGTGAGAATCCTCGTCGAACCGGAGCAAATTGAAAAGGCTTACCAGACTTTTGGTAATGGTTTAGAAATTTTTTCCTCGGAAGTCACCCCCCAGCAAGCATTAGCCTCAGTCACCACCGTCATTCAGCCCGGGCCGTTAACGGAACCCTGGCAAAAAGAACTCTTTGCCCTGGCCCCTCAATCCCTTCCCAGTCCTGAATTCATGCTCTTTGATTTTCGTCAACCGGGCGATCGCCTCAAAGACTTTTGGGGAGCCGTTGATGATGTCGTCATGGGAGGAGTTAGCCAGAGTCAACTCCAATTAAGGGATGGTCAAGCCATTTTTACCGGCCAAGTTTCGACCGCCAATAATGGCGGTTTTGCTTCTGTCAGAAGTCGTAATTGGTCGCCCCCCATAGACCTCTCTGAATATGACGGGTTTGAATTGCAGATTACGGGAGACGGTAAACGCTATAAACTCATTAGTCGTTGCGAAGGACAATGGGATGGTTTAAGTTATTGCTATTCCTTCAATACCCTAAATAATGAACCCCAAACAATACGCATTCCCTTTAACCAATTAATTCCTGTTTTTCGGGCCAAAACCGTTCCGGAAAGAGGTAAATTCGATGCCCGTTCCGTCTATTCCCTACAATTAATGCACAGTAAATTTGAATACGACGGAGCCTTAAATCCCACCTTTTCCCCAGGGTTATTTTATCTAGCGATCAAAACCCTTCGCGCCTATGCCCAAGCTCCCCGTCCTCAATGGTTACAACTAGCCCCGCCGAGTAGCGATCCCGTTCTTATCCCCAGGGACTTACTGTACCAACAAATCCTCTGCGAAAACCGAGATCCCGCCCAGGTCGCGGCCGATTGTTGTCAAATCTTAAAAATTGTCCCAACGGTCAGGAGATGACCCAGGGATGCTATTCTGTAAAGAAGTTTAATGATTATTGACCGAGAGGCCCTCTGCTATGCAAGTTAATAACTTAGGTTTTGTAGCGAGTATTTTATTTGTTCTCGTTCCTACCGTCTTTTTGTTGATTCTGTATATTCAAACGAGTAAACAGGGACAAAATTAAGAAATTTTCATTTTTTAAGATGCTTTTTCTGAGCTTTAAAGTAGGGGTGGAGTTCTAGCTCCATCTTTTTTATTACCGGGGGATTTCCTCCAGCCAATTTCTACTGATTTTTTCTCCCAAAATTGGGGGCCGGGCGTAAAAATGCAAGTCGTGATCCCCAATTACAAAACAACCGACTTATTTGAAAAATAAGATTTATGACGATTAAGCTATTACGAATTTAAATTGCATCATGTTGCGAATAGTCTCGTAACCAGGGGATTAAGCCCTTTTTCGATAGGCATTTATTTTAGAGAATGAACACTTAACAGCTTATTTCAAGACATCAAAAACCCAGAGGTTATTCCCCTGGGTCTCTTCGGTAAATTCATTAGCCTATTTTGTCGCGTCAGCTTTTTTGCCTTTACCCAATTGACTATACTTCCGCATAAAGCGATCCACACGACCTTCCGTATCAATAATCTTCTGAGTCCCGGTATAAAAAGGGTGATTCCCCGACCAAATTTCCACATGGATTTCCGGTTGTGTGGAACCGACCGTTAACACCACTTCCCCGTTACAAATCACTTTGGCTTCGGGATACCAAGTGGGATGAATCTCAGCTTTCGCCATGGCTAATACCTCCTAATAATAAATCTTTTATGAATAACTAACTGAGGGGAGTAGGGCGAGAGGCTCAATACTCCCAAGCTTGAGGGTCAGAACAGTGCTGAATCCCTGGGATCGTTCCCTAACGTTTCGAGTATTGGGGAGCTTTCCGGGCTTTGTGTAAACCGTATTTTTTCCGTTCTTTAGCGCGGGGATCACGGGTTAAATATCCTTCTGCTTTCAACGGTTGACGATTTTCGGGAGATAACTGACAGAGGGCGCGAGCGACCCCTAATTTCACCGCATCAGCCTGACCGGTTAATCCCCCCCCACAGGCATTGACTAAAATGTTGTATTCATTTTCGAGGCCCAGGGTTTCTAAAGGGGCTTTAATGCTTTGCAGATAGTTAGCGACTTGGTTAAAGTAAACTGCGCCAGGACGGCCATTCACCGTAATTTCACCTTGACCGGGGACAAGACGAACTCTAGCGATCGCCGCTTTCCGACGACCTGTACCCCAATACACCGCTTTGGTTTGAGAATCAGACATAATTAGTTAGTGGCAGGAATTGTGTTAACAGAGAGAACTTCAGGTTGTTGGGCTTGATGGGGATGCTCAGACCCGGCATAAACTTTCAGCTTGGTAAACAGCTTGCGACCCAGGGAATTTTTCGGCAACATCCCTTTGACTGCGTGTTCAACAATGCGCTCAGGAAGGCGAACCTGTAACTTGGCAAAGCTTTCTTCTTTCATCCCCCCAGGACGGCCTGAATGGCGACGATAGACTTTTTGCTCCCGTTTTTTCCCCGTCACCGCCACTTTTTCGGCATTAATAACAATGACAAAATCCCCCGTATCCATGTGGGGAGTAAAGGTGGGCTTGTTTTTGCCCCGTAAAACCCTAGCAATTTCAGTGGCTAGACGACCTAACCGTTGATCGGCGGCATCAATCACATACCACTTCGGGTTAAGTTCATCGCTCGTTGGGAGAATCGTTTTGTTCATGGAAGTTTTCGTAAAAATAAATTTTTCAGAGGGGTTCCCTCATCCCCAGGAGCTTACTGAAAAGTAAACAAGGGCTGGCTGTCAAACCAGAGGGAGGCCGGCAAGGGGAAATCCGGATAACCGACACGCAATAAACACAGTCCCTGGGCCGGAGCCGCGTACTTGACTAATTCCCGTTGTTGATTGACCCAAATATCCGTAAAATTAGCCAGCGATCGCCGACCACTACCGACCTCAACCAACATCCCCACCAACAGCCGCACCATCCCATAGAGAAAACCATTGGCCTGGATTTCCAGATAGAGCAGTGGCCCTTGACGGTAACACTCCACCGCCTGCACCTCTACCCAGGAATGGGAACGACGGGAACCCGCTCGATGGAACGCCGCTAAATGGTGCTGACCTTTAAGGGGTAGCAAAGCCTCCTGCATCAAAGTCTCATCTAAGGGCGCGTGATAATAGTGCCAACTAAAGGGCTGTACAAATAAATTGGGCCATTGTCCAGTATAAACCGTATAGCGATACCGTCGCCAGAGAGCCGAAAAACGAGCGTGCCAAGTCGGCGCAACTAAGGCCGAACCTCGGATATAAACATCGTCCGGCAAACGCTGATTCAAAACCGCCGCCCATTTATCCGCCGGGATAACAGCCTGGGTCAGTTCAAAATGGGCCACCTGGGCCGCCGCATGAACCCCCGCATCTGTCCTACCGGCTCCGTGTAAGACCACTCGATGACCGACCACCTCAGCGATCGCGTCTTCAATCTCTGCCTGTACGGAACGGTGTACGGCTTGCCGTTGCCATCCGTGAAAATGGGTTCCCACATATTGAATGACCAGGGCCACCCGTTGGGGAACGGCGATCGGCTCCGACATTCTCCCTAGACCAACTCAATGATCGCCATTTCGGCATTGTCTCCCCGACGACGCAGGGTACGCACCACACGGGTATAACCCCCATTGCGTTCCTTATAGCGTTCCGGCGCATCCGCAAAGACGGCGTGCACAATCTTTTTGTCGTAAATGTAACCCAGGGCCTGTCGTCTAGCCGCTAAAGAGCCATCCTTCGCCAGGGTAATAATATGATCCACTTCTGCCCGTAGAGCCTTAGCCCTAGCCTTAGTGGTTTTGATTTGTCCATGACGGAGCAATTCCGTCGCCAGCGATCGCAGGAGAGCTTTCCGTTGATCAGCAGGTTTACCCAACTGGGGGACGCGGCAACCGTGTCGCATAGGTATCTCCTTAGAATAACTAAACAATAAAAAAGCATCTCGAACCGGTTACTGTCCAAGACACCTCCAACCTTAAGGCTTCGCTTTTTCAAAGGGTAAGGTAATCCCTAACCGTTTTTGCAGAGCCTCGATCACCTCTTCCGCCGACTTCGCGCCAAAATTCTTAATCTCTAGCAAATCCTCCTGGCTATAATCCAAGAGATCCGCTACCGTATTAATCTGGGCGCGTTTGAGACAGTTATAGGCCCGCACCGAAAGCTGTAACTCCTCAATGGGAATTTGACTTTCTGGATTCGCCTCATCTTGGTACTCGCTCTGACTGGTTTCCAAATCATTCAGATCCTTTAAAGGAATGAACAAATTCGCCAACAGTTCTGACGCTTCCGACAGGGCTTCCCTCGGATGAATACTGCCATTCGTCCAGATTTCTAAGACCAGACGATCCTTCAGACCTCCGCCCTCGGCCCGCACATCCTCCACCGCATAATTCACCCGACTCACCGGAGTAAACACGGAATCAATCTGGAGAAAATCCAAAGAAGACGCATCATCTTTGCTCCGGTCAATGGCTCGATAGCCGATGCCCCGTTCCACGCGAAATTCCATCTCTAGCTTCGCGCCCTCCGCCAGGGTGGCTACGTACTGATTCGGATCAACCACCTCGACTTCAGAAGGCATCTCGAAATGAGCGGCCGTCACCGTCGCCGGACCTGTGATCATCAAGCGACCGATCTGGGGTTGGTCAGTATAGCTTTTGAGAACCATCTCCTTCATATTGAGCATGATTTCCATCACATCTTCCCGAACCCCTGGAATCGTCGCAAATTCGTGACTGACCCCAGCAATACGAATGGCCGTGACCGCCGCCCCAGGTAAATTGGAGAGCAAAACCCGCCGTAGGGAATTTCCCACAGTTTGGCCCTGCCCCCGTTCTAAGGGTTCTAAGACAAAGCGGTTATATTGACTTTGATTTTTTTTGGTGGTGGATTCCACACATTCAATCTGAAATTGCGCCACAGCCGTGACCTCCCTGCACATTCCTTCCTAAGCCTTAAATGATCGTGGGTGCTGATCTCCGTTTTTCCAACCTTTGGGGCCAGCATCTCTCCCAAAGTTTGGCTCGTATATCCTCGGATTACACCCGTCGCCGCTTGGGAGGACGACAACCGTTATGGGGAATGGGGGTTACATCCCGAATCACGGTAATTTCTAAACCGGCTCCCTGGAGGGCACGGATAGCGGTTTCTCGACCAGCCCCTGGCCCACTCACGAGAACTTCGAGTTGTCTCATGCCCTGTTCCATGGCCCGGCGGGCGGCATTATCGGCGGCAGTTTGGGCGGCAAAGGGAGTACCTTTTTTCGCCCCTTTAAAACCACTGGAGCCTGCGGAAGCCCAGGAAATGACATCCCCACGGGTATCGGAGATGGTTACAATAGTGTTGTTGAAGGTAGATTGAATGTGAGCGACACCGCTAGGAACATTTTTTTTCTGTTTCTTGGGGCCGCTTTTTTTGGTTGGTCGCGCCATAGCTTTAGATTGAACTCTCTGGTGAATGCAATAGGTTCAAGAGGGGTGAATAAACGGTCATTATTTCTTAGCGGGGGCTTTTTTCTTGCCAGCTACCGTGACTCGACGACCCCGACGGGTGCGAGCGTTGGTTCGAGTCCTTTGACCACGCACGGGTAATCCCATCCGATGACGACGACCCCGATAAGTGCCAATATCAGCCAACCGCTTGATGTTCATTGCTTCCCAACGGCGCAAATCCCCTTCAATTTCGTAGTTGGTGTCAATATAGGCCCGCAGGGCGGCGGCATCCTCATCGCTGAGGTCTTTGACTCTGGTATCAGGATTGACTCCTGTTTCCGCTAGGATTTTTTGAGATCGTGATAAACCAATGCCGTAGAGATAGGTCAAGGCGATTTCGACACGCTTATCCCTGGGCAGGTCAACACCAGCTATCCTCGCCACGTTGTTAACTCCCTTAAATGTTACTTATCGGTAATTTGGGTTGAGAATGAATTTGCATGAGGGTGAAGACTCAGGCTCTAACCTTGACGTTGCTTATGTTTGGGGTTAGAACAAATAACCATCACACGGCCCCGTCGTCGGATGACGCGGCACTTTTCACACATTTTTTTGACTGACGCTCTAACTTTCATGCCGATTGAGATTTTGGCAAAACACTGCAAGCTCTTTATTATAGCAATAGGTCAGCACAATGTCAGTACCTTTTTAATTTTTTTCTTAAAATGGGGCGGTCTCGGTCGCCGGCGCGGGGTTAACGCTTATTTTTTATTTTTGAGACGGTAAGTGATCCGTCCTTTGGTGAGGTCATAGGGGGTGAGTTCCACTTTGACGCGATCGCCCGGTAAAATTTTGATATAGTTACGACGAATTTTGCCCGAAATATGGGCTAATACGTTAAAACCATTGTCTAGGTCAACCCTAAACATGGCATTGGGTAAGGATTCCGTGACGGTTCCTTCCATTTCAATTAGGTCTTGTTTAGCCAAACGGGGGATTACCTCCTCAGCGATGAAATTAGCAAACGACAATTCGGATAGCCAAAATGGCCCTTGCTTATCTTAGCAAAGTTTGTTAATCATCGGCGAGCCTGATTATCCCGTCAACAGGGCAACCGCACACAATTCTTAACAATGAACGAAAGCTAGACAGTGGAGATGTTTAAGGCAGAGAGAACTTCCTTAAGATAGTTATCATCCCAGCCTGCTTTCAAGCGTTTACCCTTGACACCCA
>JACCDQ011024645.1_pt1 | contig 11782 bp, 10 predicted proteins | sample 7446031 | NCBI WGS metagenome assembly JACCDQ01 (sample SAMN15323442, study PRJNA562643) | freshwater metagenome | isolation source: river surface water | place: USA:Blue River Watershed | collected 2017-08-17
AAGTGATTTCATGCTTAGTCTGAATTTTCCAGTTTTCTGATCAACTTCTACCAATTGCACATCTAATTCTTGTCCATCTGTGAATACGCCTTCCATTGTTGGAACACGCTCCCATGAAATTTCGCTAATGTGTAATAAACCATCTTTACCAGGCATAAATTCTACAAATGCACCAAAATCAGTGATTGTTTTAACTTTACCATGATAAACAGCACCAACTTCTGGTATAGCTACAATGGCATTGATTGCTGCAACAGCTGCTGCCATACCGTCGCCATCATTACTAAGGATTTCTACATAACCTTTATTGTCTTTTTCTTCAATAGAGATAGTAGTTCCAGTTTTAGCTTGTAATTCTTGGATGATTTTACCACCTGGGCCAATCACTGCACCAATGAATTCCTTATCGATGATAATCATCTCAATTCGTGGTGTATGAGGCTTAAGATCTTCTTTAGCTGAGTTGATGGTTTTTTCCATCTCGCCAAGAATATGCAATCTGCCATCTTTGGCTTGTTTCAAGGCCTGAGATACCATATCCCACTTAAGACCGTTGATCTTGATGTCCATTTGACAAGCAGTAATACCATCTTTTGTGCCTACTACTTTAAAGTCCATATCGCCCAAATGATCTTCATCGCCAAGGATATCGGTTAATACTGAATAATTGCCAGTTTTTTCATCGGTAATTAATCCCATTGCGATACCTCCAACTGGTTTGTTTAATTTAATACCAGCATCCATTAATGCCATTGATCCAGCACAAACGGTAGCCATACTTGAAGAACCGTTTGATTCAAGAATATCACTAACAATTCTAATTACATATGGTACATCGCTAGGTAACATGGCTTTTAAACCTCTTAAAGCCAAATTTCCGTGTCCAATTTCTCTTCTACCAGGAGCTCTATTAGGTCTAACTTCACCTGTTGAAAAGCCAGGGAAATTGTAGTGTAAGAACAATCTGCTTTTTCCATGAAGCATAGGTGCATCAAGTAACTGCTCGTCTAATTTACCACCCAAAGTTACGGTTGTAACAGATTGTGTTTCACCCCTTGTGAAAACCGAAGATCCGTGTGCCGCTGGCAAATAGTCAACCTCTGTATAGATAGGTCTAACAGTAGTTGTATTTCTTCCATCCAAACGCTTACCACTTTCTAGAATCATCGCTCTCATTTGGTTGTACTCAGCTTCGTGGAAGTATTTTTTTGCCAAACGAACCAATCTTGATTCATCCTCTTGACCTTCAAACTGTTTTACATATTCAGAAATGATGGCTTTGAATTGCTCAGATCTTTCTTTCTTTGAAACGCCACTTTCAGCCACTTTTCTAATGGCTGGAGATGTTTCGCGGATAACTCTTTCTTTTAATTCATCGTCATTGTCTTCGTGGTTGTATTCTCTTACGGGTTTTTTACCACCCATTTGCTCTAAGAATGCCAACTGCTCAGCACATTGCTTTTTGATAGCATCATGACCTACTTTCAATGCTTCTAAGAATTCCTCTTCAGAAATCTCCTGCATCTCACCTTCAACCATGTTTAAATCGTTAGCAGTACCACCAACCATCAAATCAATATCAGATAATTCTAATTCAGATTTTGTTGGGTTGATGATCCATTTTCCGTCTATTCTACCAATTCTAACTTCAGAGATAGGGCCATTAAATGGAATATCACTGATCATCAATGCTGTAGAAGCTGCTAAGCCTACATAAGTATCAGGAAGAATATTCTCATCTGAAGATATCAAGGTTAACATCACTTGTGTATCTGCATGATAATCTTCAGGGAATAGGGGTCTCAAACAACGATCAACCAAACGTGAGATCAACACCTCGTAATCAGACAATCTGGCTTCTCTGCGTAAAAAACTACCTGGGATACGACCCACAGCAGCGAATTTTTCTTGATAATCTACGCTTAATGGAAGAAAATCAATTCCTTCTTTGGCATCATAGTTTGAAACTACAGTAGCCAAAATCATTGTGTTGCCAACTTTAACAACACAGCTTCCATGAGCTTGTCTTGCTAGTTTGCCGGTTTCGATTTCGATGGTTTTGCCATCTCCACTATCGAATTGTGTTTTGAAAATATTAAACATTTTTGAATAATTTTTAAAATAAAAAGCCCCGATTCGCACAGGCGAACGGGGCTTTCCTTATCTCGTAATAGAGGAGAATTACTTACGTAATCCTAATTCTTTAATTAAAGCACGATACTTGAAGATATCTTTCTTAGCAAGATAATTCAACAAGCTTCTACGCTTACCTACCAACTTAATCAAAGACAATTCTGCGCTCTTGTCTTTGCGCTGGGTTTTTAAATGGTCACTGATAAAGTTAATTCTTTCAGTGAACATAGCGATTTGGGCTTCGGTACTACCAGTGTTGGCTTCGTTGCCACCAAATGCTTTGAAAATTTCCTTCTTTCTGTCAGCGGTCAAATGCATGGTTCTCTCAAATGGGATGCAAAGATAATATAATTCTTATAAAATGTGGATAGTTTTAATAAAAGTTTTAAAAAATATCTCTAAAACAACAGAGCCAGGGCGTTAGCCCCGGCCCCGTTGGCTATGAAAACTTAAATCTACCCCAATCAAATAACCAACTTAAACCCAAAAGGTTTTTATAAAATTGTCTTTTTTCATGATGCAATCAAATCGCATGAGGCTAACTTTGCAATCCTACATCATGAAAGAACTGTTCTTCCTTAATGCTTATTTAAAAAAATATTGGTGGCTTATGACGGTTGGGCTTATTTGCGTATTAGCTACCAACGTGTTCTCAGCTTCCGTGCCTACTCTAGTTAGAATTGGTTTGGACGAAGCACTTTTTACTTCTTATTGGATAAGTGGCGCAATCGATAATTCCTTATTGTCAAACGTTTTTATTTCAGCTGCATTCTTCGGACTCGCAATTTTAATCGTTTCGTTGCTTCGCGGTGTGTTTATGTACTACATGCGCCAAACATTGGTAGTCGTATCTAGAAAAGTAGAGTACGATTTGAAAAACCTTCTCTTTGATAAATATCAACAACTTGGTGAATCTTTTTATAGAAAACACATGACAGGCGACTTGTTAAATAGAATGAGTGAAGATGTGAGCAATGTTCGAATGTACATTGGTCCTGCCATAATGTATTTTGCTAATATGCTTACAACATTTGCCGTTGTTATTTATCAAATGGTACAAGTGAATCCGCAACTTACCGCTTGGGTTTTAATTCCTCTTCCATTTTTGAGTATTTCAATTTACTATGTGAGCACCAAAATGAATGTGGGCAATAAAATTATTCAAGAGCAATTGTCTGTATTGACCGCCAGTGCTCAAGAAACTTTTGCTGGAATAAGAATCATAAAATCTTTTGGAGTGGAATCTCAGTTCATTGATAAATTTAGAAATGAAGGCAAAGAGTATCGCGATAGAAGTATGAACCTTGCTAAAATAAATGCACTGTTCTTCCCGTTGATGTTATTGCTGATGGGTTTCTCTACACTCTTGGTTATGTATTTAGGAGGTAAAGAAGTTGAAAAAGGTACCTTTACGGCTGGTAACCTAGCAGAGTTTGTAATCTATTTGAATATGATGATTTGGCCTGTAGCAAGCCTAGGCTGGACAACTGCTTTAGTTCAGAAAGCTGCCGCAAGTCAAAAGCGAATTAATGAATTTATCCAAATTGAAGATCATTCTTCAGCTCAAAATCAAACGCAAGAGTTTCATTTGAATGTAAATATTGAACTTCATAATCTAAGTTTTACCTATGAAGGCAAAGAATATCCTTCAATTGATAATATTAACTACACAATACCGAAAGGCAAAATAATTGGCATTACTGGTAGAACAGGTAGTGGTAAATCTACCCTCGCCCAATTGGTAGCCGCTCAATATTATGCCCCAAAAAATATGATTACCTATGATGGTGTGGATATTAATCAGATTAAAGTTGATTCATTAAGAAGATCCATAGCGTATGTTCCTCAAGATGTTTTCCTGTTTTCTGATACGATAAAAGAAAATATTTTATTTGGCCTTGAAAATCCTGAAGCGGATAATGAGCAATTGAATATTGCCATCCAAACAGCAGCTTTGGATAAAGACATTGCGCAGTTTGCACAAGGCCTTGAAACAGTAATCGGTGAAAGAGGTGTCTCATTATCTGGTGGTCAGAAACAAAGGTTAAGTATCGCTCGTGCATTGATTAAAAACTTTGAATTGCTCATACTCGATGATTGCCTAAGTGCTGTTGATGCAGAAACAGAACGAAAAATTATCAATAACCTGAAATTGAAACTACAAGATAAAACAGTAATCATCATTTCTCATCGATTGGCACCATTGCAATTAGCAGACGAAATCCTTGTTTTAGACCATGGAAAAATTGCTGATAAGGGTACTCATAATCAGTTGATTGAAAGAAATGAATATTACCGTTATTTACAGGAAAGTCAATCGCTAGAAATGTGAGTAAACATCCATTTTCTTGATTAAAGAAAAAATCTAAAAAAATTTTACTTTTTAACGAATTGATTATCATACATTTGTGCAGTAACAAAAAAATCTCATCGGTAATTATGCTATTCTGATTTAATTTTTTGCATATTTGCCGTAGATTTTGCAGGAAAACCAATTGTCTTATGCAGGAAGATAACTACAACAGTCAGTCACAGGAAGAGATCTTCTCCAAGAGGATACGTGCAGGGAAGCGTACTTATTTCTTCGACGTAAAAGCTACTCGTAACAATGATTACTACGTTACTATTACCGAAAGTAAAAGAAGCAAGTACGATGATGGAAATTTTATTAAAACAAAAATCCATCTCTACAAAGAAGATTTTAACAAGTTCACAGATGCGTTAAATGAAACCATCGGACATGTGAAAATCAATTTGTTACCTGAATATAACTTCGACGAGTACCAGCGTTCCGAGGAGGAATAAAACTGGTTCTTACCTGTTAAAAAATTTGGAGGTTGTCTTAATTTGATAACCTCTTTTTTATTTTTGTAAACGTGTTTAAAAAATCAATCATCTACGGCTTAGCATTCGGCTCCTTGAGCGCAGCAATGTTATTGGTACAATACCAAAACGGATTGTATAAATCAAGAAGCTTTATTTCTTCTTTGCCAGTCATTTTTAATATCATAATTCCAGCCTTTGGCGTGTATCTCTTCATTAAATCTTTGATGAAAATGAAAACTGATAAGCCAATTAATATGGGTAAAGCTTTGTTTGGTTCGCTGATTATGTCTACCGTAGTTGCATTGTGTAACATCGCCGCTTTCCAGCATATATATAAAAATGAACCGGTTATTATGAAAGAGTTTAGATCGCTTCAATATGCTGCCATCGAGAAAAATATTCAGCAAGATTCATCCATTGTATCCAACCAAAAACCGGTAGAAGTGCAAAAGAGAATTTCTCAATTTGAGGAAAATTTTTCAATTCAAACCTTCTCATTAAACCAAATGGAAATGTGTTTAAGTGTTGGGATGATAATCGCATTACTCGTTTTTGTGCGTAATTATCGAGCTTCATGAAATGGATAAGTAGGATTTGGTTGGCTTGGGCAGGTCTGTGGTTTGCACTGTGGTTCCTCATTCTATATCCCGTGTTCTTGGTTTTACTTTCCACACCGTCATTATATAAATATGCCCATACATTCCGCAAAATATGGGGTAGACTTGCTTCCATTACCGGTTTTTTAGTACCCGTTGTTACCTATGAAGAATCATTAAATACCCATGAACAAATGGTGTTTTGCCCTAATCATATGTCGTATTTAGATATCGTGGTATGTGGTACTTATCTTCCAGGATTTAATTTTTTTATGGGTAAAATGGAGCTAACCAAAGTGCCGCTTTTTAATATTTGGTTTAAATCTCTTGATATCCCGGTAAAAAGAGAAAGTATCAAAAACTCCCATAAAGCCTTTTTAGATGCATCTGCCCAAATGGATAAATTAGGCGCTAATTTGATTATTTTTCCTGAAGGTAGAATTCCAGATAATAGACCCCAAATCAAATTCCCATTTAAACCCGGCGCATTTCGAATCGCTGTAGAAAAACAAGTACCCATTGTGCCAGTGAGTCTTTTGGATAACTTGAAACGTTTTGATAGTGATAATTTTGTTGGATCGCCCGGATTAATGCGCATGCATGTTCATAAACCGATTGAAACCAAAGGTATGTCGATTGATGATATCCCTCAGTTGCAACAAATGGTCTATGATGTTATATCTTTACATTTGAAAAAGCACAACGTAATATGAGAGTTACTGAACAAAGAGTGAAAGAATTAGCCCAACTAGCTAAATTACAATTCGAAGGAGATGATCTTGCCAAGATGCAACAGGATTTAGAGAAAATATTAGATATGTGCGAAAAATTGCAAGAAGTGGATACAAATGGTGTTGAACCCCTTATTTATATGGGAAATGAACATACCAATTTGCGTGTAGATTCGGTAAATCACGATATCTCAAAAGAGGAAGCATTGAAAAATGCACCCAAACGTGATAGTGACTTCTTCCGTGTACCCAAAGTAATAGATGGACAAGAATAATGCACTGATAGACCTTAGAGGAATTACCAAAACCTATGTTTTGGGCCAACAGGTTGTGCATGCGCTGAAAGAGTTAAATCTTCAGATTTTTAAAAAAGAATACGTGGCTTTAATGGGCCCAAGCGGCTCTGGGAAAAGCACACTCATGAATATCATTGGCTGCCTAGATACGCCAAGTAGCGGAGTTTACTTGTTGAACAATAAACAAGTAAGTGCTATGTCTGATGCAGAATTAAGTAAAGTGCGAAATGATGAAATTGGTTTTGTATTTCAAACTTTTAATCTTTTAGGGCGATTAACAGCACAAGAAAATGTTGCTTTGCCTTTGGTTTATGCCGGTATTAGTGCAAAAGAACGTATGGAACGTGCTGCAAATGTTCTAGAAAAAGTAGGTCTGAAAGACCGAATGCACCACAAGCCCAATGAGCTATCTGGCGGTCAAAGACAACGTGTTGCAGTGGCAAGAGCCTTGATTAATAATCCGAGTTTGCTGCTTGCAGATGAACCAACAGGAAATTTAGATACCAAAACATCACACGAAATCATGGATTTATTTAGAGAAATTCATGAACAGGGAAATACAATCGTTTTGGTTACCCACGAAGAAGATATTGCCCAAAATGCCAAAAAAATCATTCGCTTACGTGATGGTAGTATTGACGATGCTGCAGTGAGTGGTGTTTAAAAAGTTGGAAGTCCTCGTCAAGAATTTCTCAATTTATCAAAAGATTTTTGCAAATTTGAGCCAACATGCTAGGTCCTGTTATCAATTGGTATTTTAAACAGCGCTCTGAAGAATTTCAGGAAAATTTAAAGCACGCCATTGATATTCAAGAAGAACTCTTTCAAGATCTAATTGCCAAATTATCCCAAACGGAATATGGTAAATCATTGGGAGTTAAACCTTTTGATCGATATGAAGATTTTGTAAGAAATGTGCCTGTTGCTACCTATGAGGAACTTCAACCTTGGATTGCACGCAATATGCTTGGAGAACAAGGGGTATTGTGGCCTGGCGATATAACTTGGTTTGCCAAAAGTAGCGGTACAACTTCCAATGTGGCTAAATATATTCCATTAAGCTACGAAAGCATGGAACACAATCACTATGCCGGTAGTAGGGATGTTTTAACGCAATTGGCTAGGTTTTACCCCAATAACCATGTGTTTGAAGGCAAGGGCATTTTAATTGGTGGTACCCAACAATTGTTTGATCAAAATCCTGAAGCTTTGGTGGGTGATCTCAGTGCAATTTTAATGAATCATTTACCCTCTTGGGCAAATTGGAAAAGTACGCCCGATAAGGAAATCGCTATGATGACAAATTGGGAAGAAAAAGTAGATGCCATCGCCCATACAACCATTAAGGAAAATGTAACAAGTATCAGTGGTGTTCCTACTTGGACCTTAGTTTTGTTCAAGAGAATTCTTGAAATTACAGGTAAAAAACATATTCATGAAGTTTGGCCTAATTTGGAACTGTTTATTCATGGTGGCGTAAGCTTTATTCCTTATAAGCAGCAGTTTAAGGAGTTATTGCCGGGCGATCATATGCACTATATCGAAACTTATAATGCAAGTGAAGGTTTCTTTGGTGTTCAGGCAGAATCAGATAAATCAGATTTAGCCTTAATTACCCATTCCGGTGCCTTTTTTGAATTTTATATGCAAAGCGAAGGGCCCCAACATACTATACCTCTAAGTAAAGTAAAAGTGGGTGTAAATTACGTGGTTGTTATTAGTACTGTAGGAGGATTATGGAGATATGTGATCGGCGATACCATTCAGTTTACTTCCGTATCGCCCTATAAATTCTTGATTACCGGCAGAATGAAACTCTTTATCAATATTTTTGGTGAAGAACTCGTAATTGAAAATGCAGAAAGAGGGGTTGCTTATGCTGCAAAAAATACGCAATCCGTAGTTAGAGATTATACAGCAGCACCTGTTTATATGTCGGAATCAGAACCCGGTCATGAATGGTTGATTGAGTTTGCTACTCCTCCATCAGATTTGAAACAATTTACCTTGTTGCTAGATGAAGAATTGAAAAATGTGAATTCCGATTATGCGGGTAAGCGAGTGGGTGATTTGATGATGAAGATGCTAAAAGTACATGCTGTACCTGAAGGTACATTTGAAAAATGGTTGGGTAGCAAAGGCAAGCTTGGAGGCCAGAATAAGGTGCCGCGATTGTCGAACGACAGAAAGATCTTAGAAGAGATTCTTACTTTTATCGCCGTTTAAGGATTACTTACTGAGTAGAAAAACGAATTTAGCGGCTATTTCACTCAGAATAATCAGTGAGAACGCATAAATTTGCTTAATTCAAATTAAATTTAATATGTACGGAGCCATTAAATCCCATTTGCAAAATGAGTTGAAATCCATCGAAGAAGCTGGTTTGTTTAAAAAAGAACGAATTATTGTATCGCCTCAAGATGCAGTAATTAAACTTAATGATGGAAGTGAGGTTGTTAATTTCTGCGCAAACAATTATTTGGGATTAAGTAGCCACCCTAGAGTCGTTGAAGCAGCGAAAAGAGCCATCGATTCTCATGGTTATGGAATGAGTAGTGTGAGATTTATTTGCGGTACCCAGGATATTCATAAGGAATTGGAGCAAAAAATTGCAGATTTCTACGGTACTGAAGATACGATTTTGTATGCGGCAGCCTTTGATGCCAATGGGGGTGTTTTTGAACCATTATTGGGCGATCAAGATGCCATTATTTCTGATAGTTTGAACCACGCTTCTATCATTGATGGCGTTCGTTTGTGTAAAGCCATGAGGTATCGCTATGAAAACAATAACATGGATGATTTGGAGAAGCAATTAATCGCTGCGAATGAGGCGGGTGCCAGATATAAGTTGATTGTTACAGATGGCGTGTTTTCTATGGATGGCTATGTTGCACAATTGGATAAAATTTGTGATTTGGCCGAGAAGTATGATGCCATGGTAATGACCGATGAATGTCATGCTGCAGGTTTTATTGGTGCAACAGGCAGAGGTACACCAGAATATTGCAATGTGATGGGCCGAGTTGACATCATAACTGGCACATTAGGCAAAGCATTGGGTGGCGCAATGGGTGGATACACAACAGGTAGAAAAGAAATTATTGAGTTGTTAAGACAGCGTAGTAGACCATATTTATTCAGCAATTCTTTGGCTCCGAGTATTGTGGGCGCATCCATTGAGGTTTTCAATATGTTAAGTGAAACTACAGCATTGCGCGATAAACTTGAAGCCAATGTTAAGCGTTTTAAAGCTGGAATTAAAGGCGCAGGTTTCGATATCAAAGATGGCGATAGCGCAATTGTCCCAGTAATGCTTTATGATGCTAAGTTAAGTCAAGATATGGCCGATGAGTTGCTCAAAGAAGGAATCTACGTAATCGGATTCTTTTATCCGGTTGTTCCCAAGGATCAAGCTAGAATTCGCGTTCAATTGAGTGCAGCTCATGAATTTGAACACATCGATAAAGCTGTTGCCGCTTTCACCAAAGTTGGTAAAAAATTGGGTGTTATTGCCTAACCAATTATATTTGCTTTTTACATATCCAATTGTATGTCATTATTTAGAAAAAAATCATTAGACGATTTATTGCTTCAAGCTCAAGGGAGTAATTTGAAACGCACACTTGGCGCAGGAAGTTTAATAGCCTTGGGAATCGGGGCGATTATCGGTGCAGGATTATTTGTAAGAACTGCCGCCGCGGCTACTGAAGCCGCAGGTTCGGGTGTTACGCTTTCCTTTATCGTAGCCGCTATTGGTTGCGCTTTTGCGGGTTTGTGTTATGCAGAATTTGCTGCTATGATACCCATCTCCGGAAGTGCGTATGCTTATTCTTTCGTTACAATGGGCGAATTGGTAGCCTGGGTAATAGGATGGTCGTTGGTAATGGAATATGCATTAGGGGCAGCAACTGTTTCTATTGCTTGGAGTGAATATTTAAACAACTTGCTGGGAGGAGCAATTCCTTACGAATGGTGTCATTCGCCATTTGAGAAATTATATAGCGTGTCTGCTGATGTAATTACCCAAATTCAAGCACTTCCAGGTGATTGGAAGGGTATTGAAAAAGGTATTTTGAGTGCCGATCAATATCAATATTTGGCTGATCATTACGCAAATATGGTTTCGTCAGTTTCTGTGACATCAGGAATTATCAATGCTCCAGCGCTTATTATTTTATTGGCCTTAACATTATTGTTAATTAAAGGAACCAAAGAATCTGCTACCGTTAATGCTGTTATTGTATTTATTAAAGTGGCAATTGTTCTTGTATTTATTGCAGTGGGATGGAACTTTATTAAACCTGAAAATCATACGCCATATTTAATTCCGGAAGGTACAATTGGTCATGAAGGTTTCTTTAAATGGGGATGGGGCGGAGTACTAGGCGGTGCGGCCATCGTATTCTTTGCTTTTATTGGCTTCGATGCCGTAAGTACAACAGCACAAGAAGCGAAAAATCCTAAGCGTGATATGCCAATTGGTATCCTAGGTTCTTTGGCGATTTGTACACTGCTTTATATCTTGTTTGGTCACGTTCTTACAGGAGTAGCGCATCATAGTGAGTTTGCCACCGCAGGAAAAGAAGCCTCAGTTTCTTATGTGATTAAAACGTATATGAGTGGTTATGAATGGTTGGGAACCGGTGTTACTTTGGCCATTTTGGCTGGTTTTTCATCAGTTATTCTGGTGATGTTGATGGGACAAAGTCGTGTGTTTTATTCTATGAGTCAGGATGGTTTGATTCCAAAGGCTTTTGGTGAATTGCACCCAAAATACCAAACACCTTTCAAGGCTAACTGGATATTATTTGTTTTCGTGGGCGCTTTTTCAGCTTTTGTTCCTGGCAGTATCGCAGGTGATTTAACTTCATTTGGTACCTTGTTCGCCTTTGTTTTGGTAAGTTTAGGTATACTTATCATGAGAAAAAGTAATCCGGATTTGCCAAGACCATTTAAAACACCGTTGGTGCCTTTGGTTCCTATTTTGGGTGTTGTAGTTTGTTCATTGATGATCGTTGCCTTAGATGCTTTTACCTTAAAAGCTGCATTGGGTTGGATGTTGATTGGACTAATAATCTATTTTGCATACAGCCGAAAGAATTCTCATCTCCATAAGAAAGATTAAGATAAAACTAATACGAGTGAAAGGCCTCTGATTTTTCAGGGGCCTTTTTCGTTTATCAATTTATTGCCTTAT
>JACCDQ011463257.1_pt1 | contig 11782 bp, 12 predicted proteins | sample 7446031 | NCBI WGS metagenome assembly JACCDQ01 (sample SAMN15323442, study PRJNA562643) | freshwater metagenome | isolation source: river surface water | place: USA:Blue River Watershed | collected 2017-08-17
CCCTCGTCACGCCCATGAACGAGGACGGCAGCATCGACTACCCCGCCCTGCGCCGCCTCATCGACTGGCATGTCGAGGAAGGCACCGCCTGCATCGGCGTCGTCGGCACCACCGGCGAGTCGCCCACGGTGAGCATGGAGGAGAACCGCGAAATCATCCGCGTGGCCGTCGAGCACGCCAAGGGCCGCATCCCCGTGCTGGCCGGCACCGGCGCCAACTCCACCGCCGAGGCCATCGAGCTGAGCCGCTACGCCAAGCAGGTTGGTGCTGACTGCACGCTGTCCGTCGTGCCCTACTACAACAAGCCGTCCCAGGAAGGCATCTACCAGCACTTCAAGGCCGTCGCCGAGGCCGTGGACATCCCCATGATGCTCTACAACGTGCCCGGGCGCACGATGGCAGACATGGCGCCCGAGACGACGCTGCGCTGCGCCACGCTGCCCGGCGTGTTCGGCATCAAGGAAGCCACCGGCAACATCGAGCGCGCCGCGTTCCTGATCAAGCATGCGCCCGAGGGCTTCCACGTCTACTCCGGCGACGACGGCACGGCCGTCGCGCTCATGCTGCTGGGCGGGCACGGCAACGTCAGCGTGACGGCCAACGTCGCGCCGCGCCAGATGGCCGAGATGTGCCGCCTGGCCATCGACGGCAATGCCATCGAGGCCCGCAAGATCCACCTGAAGCTGCTGGGCCTGCACAAGCAGCTGTTCTGCGAGCCCAGCCCCGCGCCGACGAAGTGGGCGCTGTCGCGCCTGAGCCGTTGCGGCGCCGCGCTGCGCCTGCCCATCACGCCGCTGACAGCGGCCGGTCAAGCCAGCGTCGGCCAGGCGCTGATCGAGGCCGGACTGCTCTGAGTCCTCTGGTCTAATGCGCCGCTGCCCCTGGCTGGGCAACCTGTTCCCTCGGAGATTTCCAGCGTGACGTCCCTTTCCTCGCATCGCCCCACGGCGACCCGCCTGGCCTGCACGGCCTTTGTCCTGTCTCTGGCAGGCTGCAGCTCCCTCGACGGCATGTTCTCGTCCGAGAAGGTCGACTACAAGACTGCGGCGAAGCAGACCCAGGGCCTGGACGTTCCGCCCGACCTGACACAGCTCGCCAAAGACAACCGCGCCCAGGTGCAGGGCGGCTCGATCACCGCCTCCGCGCTGTCGGCAGCGCGCCCGGCCAACAGCAACCCGGCAGCCGCGGCCAACTCCGTCGCCCCCAACAACCTCGGCGACATCCGCCTGGAACGCAGCGGCACCGACCGCTGGCTGCACACCTCCGCCACGCCTGAGCAGGTGTGGCCCCAGCTGCGCGCCTTCTGGCAGGAGCGCGGCCTGGAGCTGACGAAGGAACAGCCCGAGGTCGGCATCATGGAGACCAACTGGGCCGAGAACCGCGCCAAGCTGCCTAACGACATCGTCCGCGCCACCATCGGCAAGGTGTTCGACAGCTTCTGGTCCACCGGCGAGCGCGACATGTACCGCACCCGCGTGGAGCGCAGCGCCAACGGCACCGACATCTTCATCAGCCACCGCGGCATGCAGGAGGTCTACACGACCTCCGCCAAGGACTCGACCGCCTGGCAGAACCGCCCCAGCGACCCCACGCTGGAAGCCGAGATGCTGTCCCGCCTGATGCTCAAGCTCGGCGGCCAGGATACGGCGGCCAAGGCCATCGTCGCGCAGACGCCAAGCGCCCTGCCCGCGCCGCAGGCCATTGGCGGCGAGGCGCCACGCGCACGCCGGCCGCTGAGCGAAGTGCCCGACAGCCTGACCGTCAGCGACAGCTTCGACCGCGCCTGGCGCCGTGTCGGCCTGTCGCTCGATCGCCATGGCTTCACGATCGAAGACCGCGACCGCGCCGCCGGCCTGTTCTTCCTGCGCTATGCCGACCCGGAAAAGGCGGGCCAGGAAGAACCCAACTTCTTCCAGCGCCTGTTTGGCGCCAAGGTCGCCGCACCGGTGCGCTACCGCGTCTCGGTCAAGACCGAGGGCGACAAGAGCATCGTTCGCGTCCTCGACGAGCGCGGCCAGGCCATCACCGATGACAACGCCAAGCGCATCCTCGGCCTGCTGATGGACGATCTGAAGTGAACGTCGAGCATCACTGCGGCGCCCACGCGCGCGCACGGTGGTGCCTGCCACGGTAGCGCTGAGGCGCCCGCGTGGCGGCCAGGGTGTAGCCCATGCGTTTTCGCAATCTGGGCAGCGGCAGCGGCGGCAATGCCACGCTGGTTGAGGCCAGCCAGGGCATCACGACCACCCGCATCCTCGTCGATGCGGGCTTCAGCGAGCGCGAACTGCTGCGCCGGCTGGCGATCGCGGGGCACGGCGCAGCAGACATCGACGCCATCTTCATCACTCACGAGCACGGCGATCATGTCGGCCGCTCGCTGGCGTTCGCACGCCGCCATCGCATCCCGCTGATCACCAGCCGCGGCACCTGGCGCGCCATGGGTTGCGACGACTTCGACGCCAGCTTGCTGCGCCTCGCGCGCAGCGGTGAAACCATCGCGCTGGGCGATCTCGAACTGCAGCCCTTCGCCGTACCTCACGATGCACTGGAGCCGCTGCAGCTGTGCGTCAGCGATGGCGCCGTGCGCCTGGGCATCGTCACCGACCTGGGCAGCACCCCGGCAAGCGTGACCGCCGCACTGGCGGGCTGCCGAGCCCTGCTGCTGGAATGCAACCACGACGAGGCCATGCTCCGCGCCGGGCCCTACCCGCCCGCACTCCAGCGCCGCATCCTGGGCAGCCACGGTCATCTGTCGAACGTTGCAGCCGCCGAGTTACTGGCCAACTGCATGCACCCCGCACTTCGCGCCGTCGTTGCCGCGCATCTCAGCGAGAAGAACAACTCACCGAATCTCGCGAAGGCTGCGCTCGCACCGGTTCTCAATTGCGGGGTCGACGATATTCGCGTCGCCGATCCGGTGTCAGGCTTCGACTGGGTCGAACTGGACTGAGCTCTCTAAAACGCTGGCGAAAAGTTTTGTAATTGGCACGGCCACGCGCGAATCACAACGCCAACGAAGCTCACAAAAGAAAAAGCCGCAGCTGCTTGCGCAGCCGCGGCTTTTTGCTGGGACGAAGTAATTACTTCGAGGCAGCCGAAGCGGCAGCGTCGGCAACAGCCGAAGCGCCAGCGTCAACAGCGCTGGCAGCAGCCGAAGCGGCTTCCGAAGCGGCTTCCGAAGCAGCCGGAGCGGCCACGGGGGCAGCCACAGGAGCTTCAACCTTGGGTTCTTCCGGCTTCTTACCGCAAGCGGTCAGAGCAGCAGCAGCCAGCAGGGAAGCCAACAGGATCGACTTAGTCATACTTGTCCTCAAACGTTTAACGACGGTGCACACCATTATTTTGGGGTCGCGCGGCAGTCAAAAAAACCGTCCGCCGACCCCACAGAACAAGACGCGGAAAACCTCGAGCGCTTCCCTCGCCTCAGCCCTCAATTATAGGGCTGCGCTTGTCACAACATGTCATAGCCCCAACGTCGTCGACGCAAATGATTCGCTGGAACGTTGCGCCAGGGCATCAAACCACTCAAGTGCGCGGACCCGCTGGCCGGCATCCCGACTGACTTCACCACGCCAGAGGTGCCTGTCGAACAGCCGCACACTGAGCGCAACGCCATCGGCACCGACCGCCAGCAACAAACTCTGAGGCGCTGTATCGAGCTGCCCCTCCGGCTCCACAGCCCGCGCCGTTATGCAATGGCCGAAGTCCCGACGCCACCGCACGAAACGCGGGTGGCGACGCAACACCTCCTCATAGTGCTGCGCGAGCAGATGTAACTGCCGCCCATGGCGCGCCCAGCCTGTCAACGCAGCCAGAACGTTTGCATCCGACAGCGGCCAGTCAGCGAAACTGGCATCCCAGGCATGCAACTCCCGGCACCCTTGCTCGGCGGCCCAGACGCAGGCCTGCGCGAGCAGCCCCTGGAACTCGGCGCGGCCCTCGAACGCCTGGGCGTTCATGCGTCGAGCGGCTGCACCCAGCCGTCCTCGGTCCACTGATCCAGCAACTCGCGCGCCTCGGGCGACAGTCGGGCCACTTCGGCAGCGGTCAGCACGCGTCGATCCGCGAGGCGGTGCATCAACGTGGCGTCACGCCCGCCGGCACGAAAGCTCTCGCCGTTGAGGAACACATGCGCCGTGTCGTAGAGCATCCGGCTGCGGCGATCGAGGGCCGCACCCCGACCCGGCGGCAGCACGTCGCCCGGCTCGAACCAGACCTGCGGCTTGGGTTCCGTGAGGGCCTCGCCGAGTGCGCGCTCCAAAGCCTGCGGGCGATGCACGGCGGCCTCCACCGCCCGGCGCGCGAACTCCAGCAATGCGGCCGGCACACGCGCCGGCTCGTTCGTCGCCTCCTGGCGCGGGTCGGAGTACAACTTGCCCGCCGTGTCGACGTCGTCGAACAGACGCGGCAGCAATTCGGCCGCCAGACCTTCGCCGGTGGACGCACGGAAGCCCACCGAGCCCGTCATGCAACCCGGGCCCACGGCCACGCCGTCATGCGCCCAGCCCGGCGGCAGGTACAGCATGTCACCCGGCTCCAGCTCGAACTCCTGCTCGGGCTTGAAGTTCGCGATGATCTTCAGCGGCACGTCATCACGCAGGACGGCATCGCGCTGCGCACCGATGCGCCAGCGCCGCTTGCCGGCCAGCTGAATCAGGAAAACGTCATAAGAATCGAAATGCGGGCCGACGCCGCCGCCGTCGCTGGCCACGGAGACCATCAGGTCGTCCAGCCGCGCATCGGGCGCGAAGCGGAACTGGTCCAGCAATGCCCGCGCGGCCGGCAGATGCTGGTCCAGCCCCTGCACGAGCAGCGTCCAGCCCGGCTTGCTCATGGCGGGCAGCCGCGCGACAGGCCCGTGCTTGAGCTGCCAGTCGCCGTCGAACGCCGTGACGATGCGCGACTCGACGTCATCGCGCGCCGCGAGCGCCGCGAGTTCCTTCACGGACGCCAGTGGCTGAATGCCCGCAAACGCCTGGCGCACCAGCAAGGGCTTCTTCTGCCAGTGCTTGCGCATGAATTGCGCCGGGCTCAGGCCAGCGAAAAGAGGAGTCGGGAGATCGATATGCATGCAGGCATTGTGCCGAGCCCGTGTGGGAAAATTGATCCCATGCAAGCGACCCGCCCCTGTGTCGTCTCCCTGCGCTGGAGACTCGAAGATGCCCAAGGCCAACTCATCGACGAGTTGGCGGAGCCGATGGAATTCCTGCTCGGCGGCGACGATCTGTTCACCAAGGTGGAAGAAGCACTGGAAGGCCAGGAGGCCGGCTTCCAGACCTCGTTGGCGCTGCAGCCCGAGGAAGCGTTCGGCGACTACGACTCGGGGCTGGTCTGCTTCGAGGCCCGCAGCCTGTTCCCCTCAGACGTCGAACCCGGCATGCAGTTCGAAGGCCTGCCCGAGGGCGCCGCGACGGAAGGCATGCCCCAGGAGGTGGTCTACACGGTCACCGAGGTCTACCCGGAGCATGTCGTGCTGGATGGCAACCACGCGCTCGCGGGCATCGGCCTGCGCATGCACATGACGCTGCTGGACGTGCGCCCCGCCACCGAGGAAGAGGTCCAGGCCGGCTCGGTCGGCGAGCCCATCTTCATGGTGCAGACCGGCGCGCCGCCGGACGAAAGTCTTCACTGATCATGGGCCAGGCCGAGCAAGGCGAGCTCGGCCTCAACGGATTCAGTGATCCACGTCAGACCTTGCCAGTGGAGCCGAAGCCGCCGGCGCCGCGCGACGACGCATCGAAGCTGTCGACGCGCCGGAAGCTTGCCTGCACGACCGGCACGATGACCAGCTGCGCGATGCGCTCCATCGGCTGGATGACGAACTCCGCCTGACCACGGTTCCAGCAGCTGACCATCAGCTGCCCCTGGTAGTCGCTGTCGATCAAGCCCACGAGATTGCCCAGCACGATGCCGTGCTTGTGGCCCAGGCCCGAGCGCGGCAGGATGATGGCGGCCAACCCGGGGTCGGCGATGTGGATGGCAAGCCCCGTGGGAATCAGCGTCGTCTGCCCGGGCGCCAGCGTGATGGCCGTGTCGAGGCAGGCGCGCAAGTCCAGGCCGGCGCTGCCGGGGGTCGCATAGGCGGGGAGTTGCTCGGCCATGCGGGCATCGAGCACTTGCAAGTCGATCTGGTGCATTGACTAGAGACGTTTGGAGAGATCGGCGATCAGCTCGCGTGCGAGGCTGAGTTTGTCGGCACGCCCGCCCGCTTCGGGCAGTTCGCGCTGGCCGTGCTCGTCGATGAGCAGCAGGGCGTTGTCGTCGCGGCCAAAGGTGGCCGGGCCGAGGTTGGCGACGATGAGCGGGATGCCCTTGCGGCGACGCTTGGCCTCGGCGTACTCGGCCAGCTTTTCACTTTCGGCGGCGAAGCCGACGCAGTAAGGCGGCCGGGGAAGCTTCGCGACGGCCGCGAGGATGTCGGCGTTCTCGGCCATCGCGATGGTCGGCGCGGTGCCTGCCAAATTCGCGCCGCCTTCGGCCTTCTTGAGCTTGTGCTCGTGCGTTTGCGCGGGCCGCCAGTCGGCCACGGCGGCGGCGGCGATGAAGACATGGTGGTGCGGCGCCTGCGGCAGCACCGCGTCGTGCATCTGCTGCGCCGACTGCACATCAATACGCTGCACGCCGCGCGGCGTGGGCAGGTGCACCGGGCCGGCAACCAAGGTGACGTCGGCGCCCGCTTCGGCTGCGGCGCGCGCGATGGCGAAACCCATCTTGCCGCTGCTGTGGTTGGTGATGCCACGCACCGGGTCGATAGGCTCGAAGGTGGGGCCGGCCGTGATGAGCAGCTTCTTGCCGCGCAAGAGTTTGAGCGCGAGAAAGGCCTCGACGTCGTCGAAGATCTCCTGGGCCTCCAGCATGCGGCCGTCACCGATCTCGCCGCAGGCCTGGTCGCCGTTGGCGGGGCCGATGAGGGTGGCGCCGTCAGCAGTGATCTGCGCGACGTTGCGCTGCGTGGCCGGATGGGCCCACATCTCACGGTTCATCGCCGGCACGACGAGCAGCGGGCACTCATGGATGCGCCGGGCCAGCGCGGTCAGGCTGACGAGATCGTCCGCCCTGCCCTGCGCCAGCGCCGCGATGGCGTCGGCGCTGGCGGGCGCCACCAGCATCACGTCGGCCTCGCGGCTGAGATTGATGTGGGCCATGTTGTTCGCCGGCCGCGCATCCCACTGCGAGGTGTAGACCGGTCGACCCGACAGCGCCTGCATGGTCACCGCCGTGATGAAGGCTTCGGCACCCTCGGTCATCATGACCTGCACGGTCGCACCACCCTTGACGAACAGCCGCGTCAACTCGGCGATCTTGTAGCCGGCGATGCCGCCGGTCATCGCGAGCAGGATGTGTTTGCCGTGCAGTGGGCTCGTCATCACTTCTTCCTGAACACGAGGTCCCACACGCCATGTCCCAGCTTGATGCCGCGGTTCTCGAACTTGGTCAGCGGGCGGTAGGCGGGCTTCTCGGCATAGCCTGAAGCGGTGTTCTGAAGCGCCGGCTCGGCGCGCAGCACTTCGAGCATCTGCTCGGCATAGGGCTGCCAGTCGGTCGCGCAGTGCAGATAGCCGCCCGGCGCAATGTGCTGCACCAGCTTGGCGACGAACTCGGGCTGGATCAGGCGGCGCTTGTTGTGGCGCTTCTTGTGCCAGGGGTCGGGGAAGAAGATGTGCACGCCGGCCAGCACGCTCTCGCCGACCATGTCGCGCAGCACTTCCACGGCGTCGTGCTGGACGATGCGGATGTTGGGGATCTGCTGCTCGTCGATGAGCTTGAGCAGCGCACCGACGCCGGGCTCGTGCACCTCGCAGCCGATGAAATCGTGGTCGGGCAGCGTCTTGGCGATCTGGGCGGTGGCGCCGCCCATGCCGAAGCCGATCTCCAGCACCAGCGGCGCCCTGCGGCCGAAGATCTGCTCGGGCGAGATGCGCTCGGCCTTGTAGGGCAGCACGAACTTCGGGCCCAGTTCGGCGAGCGCCTTGATTTGGCCCGTGCCCATGCGGCCCGCGCGCGTAACAAAGCTCTTGATGGCGCGTCGGGGTGGATCCTGCGCGGGGTCGTCCTGGGGCGGGTTGTTGTTCTGTTCGTCCATCAGCCGATTGTCGCCATGACCAGGGGCGTGGCGGCAACATCGGCCTCGCCCAGCGAAACGGCGGCGAGGTAGGACGCGATGGCGCGCTCGGCAGCCGCCTCGTCCGCCGCGTGGATCAGGGCCAGCGGCTCGCCGGCGACGACGCGGGTGCCGATGGGTTTCACGTCGGAGAAGCCCACGCGCATGTCGATGGCGTCACCGGCCTTGCGGCGGCCGCCGCCCAGTTCGACGATGGCCACGCCGAGGTCACGGGTCGCCATCGTCGTGACGACGCCGTCGCGCGGTGCGGCCACGGGCTTCACCACCGGCGCGGCGGCCAGGTAGGCCGACGGGCGCTCCAGCAGATCGGCCGGGCCGCCCAGGGCCACGACCATCTTGGCGAACTTCTCCGCCGCAGCACCGGAGTCCAGCGCGGCCTGCAGCTTCACGCGCGCGGCGGCCGTGTCGGCAGCCAAGCCGCCCAGCACCAGCATCTCGGCGCACAGCGCCAGCGTGACTTCGTGCAAGCGCGGCTCGCGCACCTCGCCCTTCAGGTAGCGAATGGTCTCGACGATCTCCAGCACATTGCCGACATCCGTGCCCAGGATCTGGTTCATGTCGGTGATCAAGGCACGCGTCTTCAGGCCCGCGCCGCCGGCCACGGCGACGATGCTCTCGGCCAGTTCCTGCGCGAACTCGGGTGTGGACGCGAACGCGCCATTGCCGCACTTGATGTCCATGGCCAGGCCTTCGAGGCCGGCGGCCAGCTTCTTGGACAGGATGCTGGCGGTGATCAGCGGCACGCTCTCGACGGTGGCCGTCACGTCGCGCGTCGCGTAGAAGCGCTTGTCGGCAGGCGCCAGGTCAGCCGTCTGGCCGATGATGGCGCAGCCCAAGCTGCGCACGATCTGGTCGAACTTCGCCGGGTCGGGCGTCGTCGTGTAGCCAGGGATGGCTTCGAGCTTGTCGACCGTGCCGCCGGTGTGGCCGAGGCCGCGGCCGGCAATCATCGGCACATAGCCGCCGCAGGCCGCCACCATGGGCGCCAGCATCAGGCTGACCTTGTCGCCCACGCCGCCACTGCTGTGCTTGTCCAGCACGGGGCCGGGCATGTCGGGCCAGCGCATGACGCGGCCGGAGTTCATCATCGCGCGGGTCAGCAGCACGGCTTCGTCACGGCCCATGCCCTTGAGGAACACGGCCATGCCGAGCGCGGCCACCTGGCCTTCGCTCCAGGTGTTGTGCGTCAGGCCGTCGACGAAGTTCTGGATTTGCGCTGCATTGAGCGCCTGGCCGTCGCGCTTGGCGCGGATGATTTCTTGGGCAAGCATGGGGCCTGGTATTGCTAAGGGAATCGATGCGAGAGGGGGGCGCTCAGTAGGCCGCGTTCGTCGCCACGGACTCGGCGCCAGAGAGAACGGATTCGATGTCGGTCAGCAGGCCGCTCGCGCCGAAGCGCAGGCGTTGCGCATTCAAGGCACTGGCGCCCAACGCGGCTTCAGCCTGGGCGATGTAGCCGGCGGCGTCCGCCACCGAACGCACGCCACCCGACGCCTTGAAGCCGGCCGACAACAGGCCGCTGGACTTGATTTCCTTCAGCATCACGGCAGCGGCCGCGGGCGTGGCCCCAACGGCCGTCTTGCCGGTGCTGGTCTTGACGAAATCGGCGCCCGCCACGAGCGCCATGCGCGTGGCTTGCGCAATGCGCTCCGTCGTGGCCAGCTCACCCGATTCGATGATGACCTTCAAGGTCAGCGGCCGCGACGCAAAGCGGACTTCCGACAGGAACTCGGCCACCTCGGTGACCTGGTCGGCCAGCAGCGCACGGTAGGGCAGCACCACGTCCACCTCGTCGCCACCAGCCTGCGCGATCTCGGCCACGTCGGCCAGCGCACGCTGCACGTCCAGCGCACCGGCCGGGAAGTTCGCAACGGCGGCCACCTTGATGGACGCCGGCAGCGCCGCACGCGCCTGCGCCACGAAGCGAGGCCACACGCAAACGGCAGCCACCGGGCCGTGCGCCGTCTGGGCGCGGGCGCACAGCGCGTCGATGTCGGCGGCCGTGTCGGCGTCGTTCAGGCTGGTGAGGTCCAGGCAGGCCAGCGCCGTGCGCGCCGCCGCCTTCAGGTCCGCCGTCACAGCGTCACGTCCTTCAGGCTGGCCACCAGCGCCGCCAGGAAGCCGGCCGCACGCTCGCCGGAGGCCTGGGCCTGCTTCAGCGTCAGGTCATGCGTGAGCGCCTCGGCGGACAGGCCGGCGGCCATGTTGGTCATCAGCGCGATGCCCATCACCTTGAGGCCGGCGTGGCGGGCCAGGATGGTCTCGGGCACGGTGCTCATGCCCACGGCATCGGCGCCCCAGGCCGCGAACATGCGGATCTCAGCCGGCGTCTCGAACTGCGGGCCCAGCGCCCAGCAATAGGTGCCCTCGCCCAGCATCAGGTTCTCGCGCTTGGCCAGCGCCAGCGCGTGACGGCGCAGCTCGCCGTCGTAGGCATTGACCATGTCGACGAAGCGATGGCTGCCCTGCTCACCCACCAACGGGCTGCGCTGGGGCGCGTTGATGTGGTCGGCAATCAGCATCAGGCTGCCCGGCGGCATGTGGCCACGTAGCGAGCCGGAGGCGTTCGTCTGCACCAGCAGCTTGACGCCCCAGCGCTTGAGCGTGCGGATGGCGCCGGCCATGCCGGTGCATTCGCCGCTTTCGTAGGTGTGCGCCCGGCCACGCAGGAACACCACGCGCTGACCGCCGATGTGGCCGACGACGATCTCGTTGACATGGCCCTCGACCTTGGGCTGCGGGAAGGCCGGCAGCTCCGTGTAGGGCAGGTTCTTGCCGTCCTGCACGTGGCTGACCGCGCCGGCCCAGCCGGAGCCCAGAACGACGGCGACGGCCGGCGCATCGCCGAACAGGGATTGCAGCTTCTCGACGCTCGCGGTGGTCGCGACGTCGAGCTTTTGGTTGTCGATCATGGAAACCTCAGAAATTCAGGTGAGACGGTCCGAAGCTGTGCGGGAGCAGCTCGGCCAGGGTCCAACGTTGGCGCATGCCGCCAGGATCGCCGGCAATGATGACAAGCTCTTCGGGCACGGAAAACTCCCGGAGCTTCTGGCGGCAGCCGCCGCAGGGGCTGATGATGTCCGGCCCCGGGCCGGTGACCACCGCCACCTTGGCCTGCTTGCCACCGGCCATGATCATGGCCGTCAGCGCCGAGGGTTCGGCACACCACCCTTGCGGGTAGGCGGCGTTCTCCATGTTGGCGCCGATGTGGATGCGGCCCTGCTCATCGAGGATGGCCACACCCACCTGGTAGCGGGAGTACGGTGCATGCGCGAACGCGCGGGCGCGCAGTGCCTCGGCGAACAGACGCTCCAACAGGTCTTGCGACAGATCCATCAGCCCTCCTTCACCGTTCCTTGACATACGGCCGGCCCAGCGCCTTCGGCGCAATGGCAGAACCGATGAAGCCCGCCAGCAGCACCACCGTCAGGATGTACGGCAGCGCCTGGATCAACTGCACCGGCACTTCGCCACCGCCCAATCCGGCCGGCAGCTGCACGCCTTGCATGCGAATGGCCACGGCATCCAGGAAGCCGAACAGCAGGCAGGCGCCCAGCGTGGGCAGCGGCTTCCACTTGCCGAAGATCATCGCGGCCAGCGCGATGAAGCCGCGGCCGGCGGTCATGTTGGGCGAGAACGAGGCGTTCTGAGCCAGCGTCA
>JACCDQ010782456.1_pt1 | contig 11780 bp, 12 predicted proteins | sample 7446031 | NCBI WGS metagenome assembly JACCDQ01 (sample SAMN15323442, study PRJNA562643) | freshwater metagenome | isolation source: river surface water | place: USA:Blue River Watershed | collected 2017-08-17
TAATGTCAATTACACACACTTATTGGCATTTTGTTGGTTTATTGTGGATTTTCTTGTATTTATTCCTTTATTTCGCACAGTAGTAAATTTACCCAATGGCAAATCATACAGAAGCAACATTTGAGAAACAGCCCATGTGGGCTGGAGGACGTTCTCCCTTTAATGTGAGTTACGGAAAATTAATGATGTGGATATTCTTATTATCCGACGCATTTACCTTCTCTAGTTTACTAGTTCAATATGGCGCTCAGCGCTTTAGTAACATTCAATCTCCGGTAACCACAAAATGGCCCGATCCGGCTTCCATTTTCAACCACTTCCCATTTATGCATGGTTTGCATTTGCCCTTGCTTTTTGTGAGTGTAATGACATTCATTTTGATTTTGAGTTCTGTAACTATGGTGTTGGCTGTAGAAGCAGGTCACAGAAACAGTAAGAAGGAAGTACAGCGTTATATGCTTTACACCATCGTAGGTGGAGCTGCGTTTTTGGGATGTCAAGCTTGGGAATGGTCAACATTCATTCATGAAGGAGCACGTTTGTATGGAAATACATTCGGTATTACTGAACAAGGTTATAAGCACCTAAGTAGCGTAGGATTTGGAGATCATTTCGAATGGGCACTTGGAGATAGAACCAATGGACCCGTTCCATTTGCAGCTTTGTTCTTTATCGTTACAGGGTTCCACGGATTCCACGTATTCTCAGGAGTTGTAATTAACGTAGTAGTTTATATCATGACTGTTCGTGGTGTTTTTGAACGTCGTGGTCACTACGAAATGATTGAAAAGGCAGGATTGTACTGGCACTTTGTCGATCTAGTTTGGGTGTTTGTATTCACATTCTTCTATCTAATCTAACCATTAACCTATCAATAATTAATTTATAAATTATGGAATTTCACGCAAAACCAGGCGAATACGATCCAATTACCTATGTACCTCATAACGAGAGCCATGGTACTAAAGAACTTTGGAAAACGTTTTGGCTATTATTGGGTATCACCATTTTGGACTTCATCATTTATTTTGTGATGGGACCTTCTGGATTAAGAAATGTAATCTTTATCTTATTCGGATTGGTAAAAGCTTATTACATTGTGGGTGCATTCATGCATTTGAAACACGAAAAGATTAATTTGGCTTTGATGATTATCGTTCCTACAATCTTCATAATCGGTTTGATTATGGGTATGTTGTACGAAGGAAATGCACTGAGCATGATTAAATAATTATGTCTATTTTTTCTAAAAAGAATATAAAAGTGGCCGCTTTTGCGGCCCTTATTATTTTGCCCTCTTTGGGTGTGTTTTTCTGGGGTAATGTAAGTTGGGTTCATAAAGAACTTCCCATATTGGGAAATACCGTGGAATTACCTAACGGAGAAAAGGAATACCATACTGTGGGTGATGTTGTTTTGTTTAACCAGCACGGTCAAAAAATTAGCATGTCTGACTTTGACTCTTCTATTTTGTTGGTGAACATTTTCTTTGCGAGTTGTCCTGAAGTTTGTCCTGAAATGAATAAACAAATTCAATCTGTTGCCGAAGGTTATATTCGTGAAAACAATATTAAGTTTTTAACTGTTTCTATAGATCCGGAATCCGATTCGGTTCCAGTCCTTAAACGCTACGCAGAAGCATATAATGCAGATTTAAACAAGCGTACTTTTGCAACTGGTAATAAAAAGGAAATTTACGACTGGGTAATGAATGATCTATTATTAGCTACCGAACAACGTGGTGCCGATTTTATACACGACGATAAAGTAGTAATCATAGATCGCGACAGACGAATTCGTGCTATTTTACCTACAAGGGCAGCAACGAATAGTGAGAAAATTGAATTAATTCGTAGAATTAAAGACGATATCGAAAATCTTAAATATGAATACAGAAAAAAAGCCTTGGATAAGTGATAAATCCTTCTTTTGGTTGGTAGTAGGCATTTCATTGATTGTGCCTGCTGTTGTCTCTTTGTTACGCTACATGCCAGATAATCTTCGCCCTTCTGTGGAGTTCGCTCGTACTTTGCCAAGAGTGAATGCCATTATTAATTCATTGGTTTCTATCACATTGGTGTTGGGATTTTGGGCAATACGTTATAAAAACGATAAAGGATTGCACCAGAAATTTATGGCGACGAGTTTTTTGCTTTCTACGCTGTTCTTAGTGAGTTACATCATTTATCATTTTACGGTACCGCATGTTAATTTTTGCAAGGATGGTTGGATTAAGGCCATTTATTTGTTGATCTTGTTTTCACACATTGTTTTGGCTGCAATAATTTTACCTATGGTACTTTATACGATTTATTACAGCACTTCAGGTCAGTTTTCTAAACATAAGAAGTGGGCGAGATGGACATTCCCATTGTGGTTGTACGTTTCTGTAACCGGTGTGGTGGTGTATTTGATGCTTTCACCCTGTTTGGGGAATTGATTATTTAACCGTTTAACTTTAGTGAAGCTATAGAACAGAGGTTTGTAGTTTACCAATACCTTTTGCATTTCCTGAAGCATTATAATTGTCTTTATTGTTGTTTTGGTGTGTGAAATTTGAGATTTACAGAATTTCTGAGTCTGAAAATCTACGTAAGTTACTTTATCGTCGTTTTTGTGATTATTATCACCCAGAGTATAATTTAAATGTTGTAAATTCGTATTTGAAAAAGACCTTTATTAACATGAAAAAAGTATCTACTTTGTTGCTGATTACCACGTTGTTTATAGGTTCGACATATTCACAATGTCCGATGTGTAAGACCGCATTAACAAGCGCTCGCAAAGAAGGAGTAAATAAGTATGATCGACAAGTTGGCAATGGTATTAATAAGGGAATTTTGTTTCTTATGTCCGTACCGTATGTGTTGGTAGCAGGTGCCGGATTTGCTTTTTATAAATCCAACCAAAAGAAAAAAACACAGTCTAAACCTGTGCGTTATTAAAAATGGCTACAAATCGAGCAGGTGTTATTGCTTTTTTCGGGGGTAAATGTCCCAAATGTGGAAAAGGTAAGGTTTTTAAAAATTCCATTTTGTCATTCAGAAAATTCACGGATACCAATTTAGAATGTTCTCATTGTAAATTGAGTTTGGAGCCGGAAACGGGTTTCTTTTTTGGTGCGATGTATTGGAGTTATGCGATTTTGGTAGGGTTTACCATTGTAATGTCAATCACTTTAAACGTACTGGGCTACTTCGATCAAGCATTATACATAATACCTGTATTAATTGTGTTTACGTTGCCTTGGGTTTTTCGCTGGGGAAGACTATTGATGTTGTATATAGTTTATCCATTGATGTACAAGGATAAGTTCTATGGTAAGGATTCCAAAGAATACAATAATTAATTTCTAGATCTAAGCAATAATAGTGTTTTGAAACTAGTTTAGCTTCGTAGAAATGGTATGGGTATATAGCATTTAAGAAAAGGAACAAAAATGCATAAATGAAGAATTAGTTTTGAGTTAGTTTTATTGCTCTAAAATATAAATCCCGGCCAAAAATTTGGCCGGGATTTTTTTGTGCCAATTGTTTAGGAGCACTTTTTTAGAAATCACTTTTTTAATTCAATGCAAATTTGAATTAAATGTAGAAGTACTATTTTGAAAATTGTAAAAACGTAGAATTCTTAAACTTATTTGAATTTTAAATTATTCTGCGGCCGTTGGATCTACTTCAACTACGGTTTCACCTTGATTGATTTTCGCTAAAATTTTTGCTTCAATATCAGCGATTAATTCTGGATTATCTTCTAACAACGATTTAACGGAATCTCTTCCTTGGCCCAATTTAGTGCCATCATAGCTGAACCATGAGCCGCTTTTTTGAACGATATTGTTATCTACCGCAATATCTAAAACTTCGCCAACTCGACTGATTCCCTTACCGTACATAATGTCAAATTCAACCACTCGAAACGGAGGAGCAACTTTGTTTTTAGCTACTTTCACTTTTGTTCGGTTTCCAATTATTTCATCACCATCTTTGATTTGTGCATTTCTACGAATATCCAAACGGATGGAAGCATAGAATTTTAGCGCATTACCACCGGTAGTCGTTTCTGGATTACCAAACATGACCCCAATTTTTTCACGAAGCTGGTTAATGAAAATTGCGATACAGCCGGTTTTATTGATTGTACCCGTTAGTTTTCTAAGAGCTTGCGACATTAAACGCGCGTGTAAACCGACTTTACTATCGCCCATATCACCTTCAATTTCTGCACGAGGAACCAAAGCTGCTACGGAGTCAATTACCAATACATCGATAGCACCGGAACGAACTAAATTATCGGCAATTTCAAGTGCTTGTTCTCCATCATCGGGTTGTGATATTAACAGATTGGAGGTATCGATTCCTAATTTTTCTGCATAAAATTTATCGAATGCGTGTTCAGCATCGATAAATGCACAAATTCCGCCCTTTTTCTGTGCCTCTGCAATGGTATGAAGTGCAATGGTAGTTTTACCGGAACTTTCTGGACCATAAATTTCAACGATTCTTCCTCGAGGGAATCCTCCAACTCCTAAGGCTAAATCCAATCCAAATGACCCAGTAGAAATAACATCTACACTTACTTTATGGGTATCATCCATTTTCATTACGATGCCTTTACCATAGGACTTTTCAAGTCGTTCAATGGTTTGTTGAAGGGCTTTTAGTTTTTCTTTTTGTTCGCTCATTATGGTTTCAAATTTATAGATCCGTTGTTAAAATTGATTTGCGTTTTTTGCAAATATTCAAATGGTGATTTGCACAATTCGAGGATTCAAAAATACGAGATTGAAAATATATTTGCCAAATAAATGTTAAAAAAATTATCAAACATGGAATCAAAAGTTATGGCAAGAATGAGCATCCCCCGAAAATCGATAAGAAGTATAGGGGAATTGAGTGATTTAGAATCGGTTAAGTTCAAACTTCAACAGCAAGGTCGAAGAGCTTTGTCGGAATGGGAGTTACTATTGTTGGTACTTAATTATCGGGGAAACCGGAAATACGAATTGGAAGAATGCCGAATGTTGTTGAATAAATATGAAAATAGATTGGAGGATTTTTCTCAAATCTCCATGGAAGAAGTGTTGAATATTGACGGTATGACCGAAGCACAAGGTATTTTATTGCTTGCCATGTGGGAATTAGCGAATCGCAAATGGACTAATAATGAGCAAAGGACCAGCATTCGCAACAGTGGTGATGTAAAGAATATTTTGCGGCACTACTTAATGGATTTATCGCATGAAGAATTTTATGTATTGTATTTAAATCGTGCGAATCGGGTTATTAAATTAGAGCAATTGAGTAAAGGCGGCTTGTCAGCAACAGTGGTGGATGTAAAATTAATGATGCGACAAGCGTTGTTGTTGAAGGCCTCTACGTTGATTTTGGCCCATAATCACCCATCGGGAAATTTACGTCCTTCGGAGGAAGACTTACAATTAACTGCACAAATCAAAAAAGCGTGTAAGTACTTTGATTTGAAATTATTGGATCATTTAATATTTGGAGGTAAAGACGTGCTGAGTTTTGCAGATGACGGCTTATTGTAGTTTGAGATACTTGGAGGTAAAGACGTGCTGAGTTTTGCAGATGATGGCTTATTGTAGAACAATTTCATTTCAGGGGAATGAATTGATTCAGACGGTGATGAAGCAAATTGTAATTGTGAGGGACAAAACGAATAATCAACGTATAAGTGTACAATTAAAAATTAAACGTTTAGAAGAAATATTGCCGAATATTAGAATTGAAGTGGATGATATTGATAAATCCCATCAAAAAATGGAGATTTTTAATGATGAATACATAATAGTACTAAATTCTCATTTTACTCGCTATTCAAAATTTGCAGAGTGAACTGGAAGTAAAAATTAGGTTAATAAAGGCAAATTCAATTGAAAAAAACATGTGAAAATCAATGAAAATATGGAAGTATAATCATGAACAAAAATCGCTTTGAAAATCGTAAATTCGCATCACAATATGAACGAATTCAATGCCCGCTATTCAACGCCTTTTGAGCAAAGGCATAATGGCCCAAGTAACGATGATGTACGCCAAATGTTAGAAGTGATTGGTGTAAGTAGTTTGGATGAATTGATTGATAAAACCGTTCCAACCAACATCCGTATGAAGGATGTGTTGAATGTGGGAGCACCACAATCTGAAGCGGAGTTTTTGAGTCAATTGAAAAAAGTGGCTTCGAAAAACAAAGTATTTAAGAATTACATAGGTATGGGTTATTACAACACGCATACACCTGCTGTGATTTTAAGAAATATCATGGAAAATCCAGGATGGTATACGCAATATACCCCTTACCAAGCGGAGATTGCTCAAGGTCGCTTGGAAGCCCTGTTGAATTTTCAAACCATGGTTATTGAGTTGACCGGAATGGAAATTGCTAATGCGTCGTTGTTGGATGAAGCAACTGCAGCAGCAGAGTGTATGACCATGTTTAAAGGTTTATTGGATAAGAAAAGTACAGCCACCAAATTTTTCATTGATAAAGAAACCTTTGCACAAACCTTAGACGTAATTATTACCCGTGCTGAACCCATGGAAATAGAGGTTGTAGTAGGAGATTTCAAAACCTTTACTCCCGATGAAAGCTATTTCGGTGCATTGGTTCAATATCCAAACGACAAAGGAAGTATTGAAGACTACCGTTCGTTTGCAAAAGCATGTGCTGAAAAAGGTGTAAAAACATGTTTTGCATCGGATTTATTGGCATTGACATTGCTTACTTCACCCGGTGAATTGGGAGCAGATTGCGTAATTGGAAATACTCAACGTTTTGGTGTTCCTTTGGGATTTGGTGGACCTCATGCGGCGTTCTTCGCTACTAAAGATGAATACAAACGTCAAGTTCCTGGTCGTATCATAGGTATTTCATTAGATCGCAATGGTAATCGTGCTTTACGTATGGCATTGCAAACACGTGAACAACATATCAAGCGTCAAAATGCCACTTCAAACATTTGTACTGCACAAGTATTGTTGAGTATTATGGCGAGTATGTATGCGGTATATCATGGTCCAGACGGTTTGAAAAAGATTGCAGGTCGTGTTCATGGTCAAGCTACCATTTTGTCTGAGGAATTGGCAAAATTGGGTTACAAAAACCACAATGCTGATTTCTTTGATACACTTTATATTGAGTCGCCAATAGCATCCTCAGAAATCAAAAAACTTGCGGAAGCACATGAAATCAATTTCCGTTATTTTGAAAATGGATTTATCGGAATTGCATTGGATGAAACGGTAACCGAAGGTGATATTAATACGATTATTGAAGTTTTGGCGAAGGCGGCTGGAAAATCGGCAACTGATGTTAATACAAATAAGAATGTACCATTGAGCTGGCAAAATTGGGCGGTTCGTACTTCGGATTTCATGACTCACCCGGTGTTTAATAGCTATCACATTGAGCATGAGATGTTGCGTTATATCAAGCGTTTGGAATCAAAAGATTTGAGTTTGGTTCACAGTATGATTCCGTTGGGATCGTGTACCATGAAATTGAACGCAACTACGGAAATGATTCCTGTAACTTGGCCTGAATTCAATCAATTGCATCCATTTGCACCCTTGAATCAAGTTGAAGGGTACTTGGAAATGATCAATGAATTGGATCGAGATTTAAGTCAAATTACTGGATTTTCTAAGATGAGTATGCAACCTAATGCAGGTTCTCAGGGCGAATATGCAGGTTTGATGGTTATTCGCGAGTACTTTAAAGATCGTGGTGAATCACATAGAAATGTAGCATTGATACCTTCTAGTGCTCACGGAACAAACCCAGCATCTGCAGTTATGGCAGGAATGAAAGTGGTTGTAACCAAGTGCGATGATTTAGGAAATATTGATGTTGCAGACTTAAAAGAAAAGGCAGAACAATATAAGAATGAATTGGCCGTATTAATGGTAACCTACCCAAGTACACACGGTGTATTTGAAAGTGCTATTAAGGAAATCACACAAATTATTCATGATTGTGGTGGTCAAGTATATATGGATGGTGCTAATATGAATGCCCAAGTGGGATTAACATCACCCGGTTTGATTGGTGCAGATGTTTGTCACTTGAACTTACACAAAACCTTCTGTATTCCACACGGTGGAGGTGGACCTGGTATGGGCCCAATCGGTGTAGCGGCGCATTTGGCTCCTTATTTACCTGGTCATGCCGTGGTTGATATGGGTTCTGAAAAAGCAATGAGCGCTGTTTCGGCTGCTCCATGGGGATCTGCAAGCATTTTGTTGATTTCATACGCATACATCAAAATGATGGGCGGAGAGGGATTAACCAATGCTACCAAAGTGGCAATTCTGAATGCTAACTACATGAAGTCAAGATTGGAAAAAGAATTCCCCATTTTGTACGTAGGTGAGAATGGATTCGCAGCACATGAAATGATTGTTGATACACGCAAGTTCAAACAAACGGCACATGTTGAAGCAGAAGATATCGCTAAACGTTTGATGGATTATGGTTACCATGCTCCCACGTTGAGTTTCCCAGTTGCTGGAACGTTGATGATTGAGCCAACGGAAAGTGAAAGTAAAGCGGAATTGGATCGTTTCTGTGATGCTTTATTGGGAATCCGAGAAGAAATCAGAGAAATCGAAGAAGGAAAAGCAGATGCCGAAATGAATGTGTTGAAAAATGCACCTCATACGGCCCTTGAAGTAACTTCAGACAACTGGAATTTCTCCTATTCTCGCGAGAAAGCAGCATATCCAATTGCCTACTTGAAGGAATTTAAGTTCTGGCCCATGGTAGCTCGTGTTAACAACACCTATGGCGATCGCAACTTGGTGTGTGCTTGTATTCCAACAGAAGCTTATGCCGAGAATTAAATCGAGCTAACCAATTAATAATTAAAATTATAGTTAAAACTAAAGGCCGCCCAAGGGCGGCCTTTAGTTTATTTAGTTTGCTAGTGTTACTAGTTTTTAAAGTTTACTTAGTTTATTTAGTTCGCTAGTGTTTCTAGTTTTTAAAGTTTAACTAGTTTATTTAGTTCGCTAGTGTTACTAGTTTTTAAAGTTTATTTAGTTTATTTAGTTCGCTAGTGTTACTAGTTTTTAAAGTTCACTTAGTTCGCTTGTGTTTCTAGTTTTTAAAGTTTAACAAGTTTTTAAAGTTCGTATAGCTTAGAAACCAAATTAACAGATTTCTATTAGTTACACCATCACAAAACGATATACTCTCGGTGATGTGGGCGCACTCGCTTCAATTTCTATTTTAATTACGGGCAAAGATTCCAACACATCAATTCCCATTTCTGCCCATTCAATTAGCCAAATGTCATTTCCTTCGTGAAGTTCTTCCTCAATGCCAGAATCATACAATTCATCTATCGACTCGATACGATACCAATCACTGTGGTGAACGCGTTTGTGTTTAATACGACGCACTTGGTTTCCGGATGTTGTTTCTTCCAATTCTTGAGGAACATCAGAATTTACTTGAAGTGGTGGTATTTGGTTTAAATCGGAATTAGTATAGTTTAATTGCTGCGGAACATCAGAATTTACTTGAAGTGGTGGTATTTGGTTTAAATCGGAATTAGTATAGTTTAATTGCTGCGGAACATCAGAATTTACTTGAATAGTCACTCGGTTTAAATCGGAAATACCAAGGTCTAATTCATTATTATTATTATTATTATTGGGCGAATCAAGATTCGTTGATTTGTTCAAATGTGTGGCATTGATTTCCAAATCAACTGTATTTTCCAAATCATACGTATTTACCAAACCATAAGTAGGACTTCCCACTATTCCTGAATACCCCAGTTCTCGTACCAAGCTTCGAATTAACGTAGTTTTACCCGCTCCTAAATCCCCCGAAAACCAAAAAATACGGATCGATTTTTCTTCGATGATCCTAATAATTGCTGAAATTACTTCCGATAAATTGGATTCGACTGCTGTGATGGTGAATAGCTCTTTTTCCATGGTTAAAATGAATTTCAGCAGTTGATTCTATTTACAAATTTGACGTAATATCGTTGTTTAGCACCATGCATTCAATGCAAAAATGGAATAACAAGTGAGTATTTCCGTATAACATCAATTTAGTAACTCAAATTTTTATTTCTTTGTCGATAAAACAATAAGCGGACACATCATTTCTTCCAAACTGATTCCCCCGTGTTGGAACGTATTTTTGTAGTAATTTACGTAATAATTATAGTTGTTTGGATAAGCAAAAAAGTCGTTTTCTTTGGCAAAAACAAACACGCTGCTCAAATGTTGTAAGGGCAAGAAATGAGAATGTGGTTTCTTTACTTCGAATACTTCTTTAGGGTTGTAAGTTAGGTTCTTGCCTTGTTTGTAACGCAAGTTGGTATTTACGTTTTTATCGCCAACCACTTTGATTGCATCCTTAACACGAATGCTGCCATGGTCTGTAGTGATTACTATTTTACACGGTTTTTCAGCAATCCGCTGCAATGATTCCCACAAAGGCGAATGTTTAAACCAAGTGGCAGTAACATTGCGGTACGCTGCTTCATCTTCCGCCAATTCTCTCACAATGTGAACATCGGTACGAGCATGTGAAAATGCATCCACGAAATTGTAAACAATTACATTCAGCGGGTTTTTGCGCATATTGGGAACTTGATCCACCAATTCTTTTGCGTTATTTAGGTTGGTTACTTTGGTATATGAGAACTTAATATCGCGACGTAATCGTTTGAGTTGCTCTTGTAAAAATTCCTTTTCATATAGATTTTTTCCGCCCTCATCTTCATCGTTAGACCACATATTGGGGAAGTTTTTCTCAATATCCAATGGCAACAATCCGCTAAAAATGGAATTTCGACAATATTGGGTGGTGGTGGGAAGAATACTCATATACATATCCTCCGATTCCGTTCTGAATATCTCATTTAAGGTTTCAGAAATGGCTCTCCACTGGTCGAAGCGCAAATTATCTAAAACCACTAAATACACGGGAATATCATCGTCGAGCAATGGATTTACTGCGGTTCTGAATAAATTGTGGCTCATCACCAGATTTTCTTTTTTGCCGTGAATAAATTCCTCGTAGTTATTGGTTACGTATTTGCAAAAAGCACGATTGGCATCCGATTTTTGGGTTTCTAGAACTTCACGCATTCCATCTTCGGTTAACTCCATTTCCCAGTAAACCAGCTTTTTGTAGAGTTCTTTCCACTCGTCAAAATTCAATTTATCGGAAACTGTCATTCCAATTTGCATGAATTCGCGTTGATAACCTTGGGTGGATTTTTGATTCACCAAACGTTTTTCATCGAGATTCTTTTTGATAGCCAGCAAAATTTGATTTGGATTCACCGGCTTAATCAAGTAATCGGCAATTTTTGCCCCGATGGCCTCCTCCATAATGTGCTCTTCCTCATTTTTCGTAATCATGATAACGGGAAGATTGGGCTGATCTTGCTTTATTTGTGCTAAAGCATCCAAACCCGATATACCAGGCATGTTCTCATCCAAGAAAACCAAATCGATGTCGGATTTTTTAATTTCCTCAATGGCATCGCGTCCACTCTTCACCGTAGTGACTTTGTATCCCTTCCCTTCTAAAAATAGAATATGGGGTTTTAGTAAATCGATTTCGTCGTCGGCCCAGAGAATATGTGCTAGCATGGTATATAAAACGTATAAACTTCCACAAAATTCGGTGTTTTTCCAAGTATTTTTTTGATTTTTGTCCGATAGATTGCGCATTATGTAGCAAATTTGCATTATGAGTTCCCATCACATCGTTCGCGACAATCAAGA
>JACCDQ010098855.1_pt1 | contig 11778 bp, 11 predicted proteins | sample 7446031 | NCBI WGS metagenome assembly JACCDQ01 (sample SAMN15323442, study PRJNA562643) | freshwater metagenome | isolation source: river surface water | place: USA:Blue River Watershed | collected 2017-08-17
GCCCCCGCGCTACCGCCTGCCGTACTTCAGCCACATCATGGGCGGCTACTCGGCTGGCTACTACGCCTACATCTGGAGCGAAGTGCTGGACGCCGACACGGTGGAATGGCTCAAGGCCCATGGCGGCCTGAAGCGCGCCAACGGCGATGCGCTGCGCAACAAGCTGCTGTCGCGCGGTGGCAGTGAAGACGCGATGGTGCTGTTCCGCAACCTCGTGGGCCACGGCCCCGACATCAAGCCGCTGCTGGAGCGGCGTGGTTTGGTGGTGCAGAAGCCCTGACGTGGCTGGCGGAGGCGTCGGCTGACGCCTCCGATGGCGCGGGCCTCAGAGGCCCGTCCAGGCCTTGGGCTGGGCGGCCGTGATGCCGGCCAGCTCCAACACCCGCTCGGCCGTCTCGTTGACCATCTCGTCGATGGTCTTGGGGTGGTGATAGAACGCCGGCAGCGGCGGGAAGCAGATGCCGCCCATCTCGGTCACCGCGACCATGTTGCGCAGGTGGGCCAGGTTCAGCGGCGTCTCGCGCACCATGAGGATCAGCCGGCGGCGTTCCTTCAGCGTGACGTCGGCGGCGCGCGTCAGCAGGTTGTCGCCCAGGCCGTGTGCGATGGCGGCCAGCGACTTCATCGAGCAGGGCGCGACGACCATGGCGGCGGTGCTGAAGCTGCCGCTGGCGATGCAGGCACCGATGTCGCCGGGCGCGTAGGCGTGGTCGGCTTCGGCTTCCAGCGTGGAGCGATCCACGCCCAGCTCGTGGTGGGCATTCAGGATGCCGGCTGGCGTGGCGATCAGGTGCGTCTCGACGCCCAATTCACGCGCACGGCGCAGCAGCCGCAGCGCATAGGCCGCGCCGGTGGCGCCGGTGAGGCCGACGACGAGTCGCTGTGGCATGTCAGGCCTGGGTGAGGGCCTGCTGCAGTTCACCGGATTCGTACATCTCCATCATGATGTCCGAGCCGCCGACGAACTCGCCGCCGATGTAGAGCTGGGGGATGGTGGGCCAGTTGGCGTAGTCCTTGATGCCCTGGCGCACGGCGTCGTCTTCGAGCACGTTGAAGGTCTTGATGTCGGTCGCACCGGCGGCCTTCAGGATCTGGATGGCGCGGCCGGAGAAGCCGCACATCGGGAACTGGGCCGTGCCCTTCATGAAGAGCATGACGCGGTTGGACTTGACCAGGTCGTCGATGCGTTGCTGAACGTCGCTCATTGCAGTTCTCGGATAAGGCAAAGCAGCAATTATCCCGGAGCGCCCCGGCGCCCGCCTCAATAGCTGTAGGCCAGGCCCAGCTGCAGCAGGGGCTTGAAGCGCAGGTCGCGCATCGCATCTTCCACACCCTGAGCGCTGCTGCGGCCCAGGCGCAGGCTGCCCGACATCAGGCCCAGGTCGGCGCTGAAGGCCAGGCCGCCGCGCTTGAGCCATCCGGTGTAGCCGATGCCCACATACGACAGGTTGGCGCTGGGCTCGAACGCGTAGGCATCGGGGCCGATGGGCACGAGCGTGCGACGCCCGGCCGCCACGGGCCCGCCGCCGAGTGCGAGACCGCCGCTGCTCTGCGACATGGACAGGGGCCCGACCATCAGGCCGCCGGTGGCTCGCAGGCCGCCGCGCAGGCGGGAGAAGTCGGCATGGGTCAGGTAGTAGTCGCCGAGCAGCGTGGCGCTGAGGATGTGCGAGCCGGCGAGGCGGGGTGTGGGCTCGGCGTGGGCGTCCAGGCTGTTGAGCTGCAGGCGGGCCTGCCATCGAAGCGGCTCGGCCCCTTGCGCCCAGGCAGGCGGCAGGGCCGTGAGGGTGGCGAGACTCAGAACCGCAGCGCTGGCGAGGCGGGACATGATCGACTCCTGCACGATGCAAACGAGAAGCATCGGGCTTCGATACTACGCCGGCCGCTTGGCCCCACGTAAGAGAAAGTGAGGGCAAAACCTCACGCAAAACGGCGCGGTCTTCAGGCCTGCGGCGCCCTGCGGCCACCCGTGGCGCGGGGGCGTCCGGCGAGGTCCCGGCGCAGGCTGATGTCCTCGAAGCCGTCTGCGGTGAACTGTTGCGCGACTGCATCAGCCTGGTCCCAGCCATGCTCCAGCAGCAGCCAGCCGGCGGGCGCCAGATGCTCTGCCGCGCCGCCGATGAGGGCGCGCAAGTCGGCGAGGCCATCGCCACCCGGTGTCAGCGCGGTGATCGGTTCGTGGCGCAGGGCCGGCAGGTGGGGGTCGTCGCCGGCGATGTAGGGCGGGTTGCTGACGAGCAGGTCGAACCGCTGTGTGCCCAGGGGCGAGAACCAACTGCCATGGCGCCAGCCCACGTCCAGCCCCAGCCGCACGCCATTGGCGCGCGCCACCGCCAGCGCGTCGGCACTGAGGTCCACGGCCGTGACGCGGGCGCGCGGGCAGGCGGCCTTGATCGCCAACGCGATGGCGCCGCTGCCCGTGCCGAGGTCGGCGACCGCAGGCTCGCCGGGCAGGGCGGCCAGCAGCTCGAGCGCCCAGTCGACCAGCGTTTCCGTGTCGGGGCGGGGGATGAGCGTGGCCGGCGTGACCTGCAGGTTCAGGCCGTGGAAGGCCTGCCAGCCCGTCAGGTGAGCCAGCGGCTCGCCGGCGGCCAGCCGCCGCATCAGCTTGGCGGCACCGGGCACGAGGGCGTCGCCGTGCGTCACGAGCCAGGTGCGGCCCTGGCCGGTCAGGTGATTCAGCAGGGTCTGGGCATCGCCACGTTCGACGCCGAGCTCCCGCGCGAGGGCCAGCGCCGCGTCGACCGACAGTGCAGGCGTCACGCGCGGCCTTCTTCCAGCTGCGCGAGCTGGTCGGCCGCCTGCGCGGCCAGCAGGCCCTGGATGACGTCGCTCAGGTCGCCGTCCATGATCTGCCCGAGCTTGTAGAGCGTCAGGTTGATGCGGTGGTCGGTGAGGCGGCCCTGCGGGAAGTTGTAGGTGCGGATGCGGTCGCTGCGGTCGCCGCTGCCGATCAGGCCTTTGCGCGTGGCGGCTTCCTTGGCGGCGCGCTCGCTGCGCTCCTTCTCCTGGATGCGCGCCTGCAGCACTTGCAGCGCCTTGGCCTTGTTGCTGTGCTGGCTGCGGCCATCCTGGCATTCGGCCACGATGCCCGTGGGCAGGTGGACGACGCGCACGGCCGAGTCGGTCTTGTTGATGTGCTGGCCGCCGGCGCCGCTGGCGCGGAAGGTGTCGATGCGCAGGTCGGCCGGGTTCAGCGTGACGGCCTCGGCCTCGTCGGGCTCGGGCATCACGGCGATCGTGCAGGCGCTGGTGTGGATGCGGCCCTGCGTTTCGGTCGCCGGCACACGCTGCACGCGGTGGCCGCCGCTCTCGAACTTGAGGCGCCCATAAACGCCACCATTCGCGCCGTCGCCTTCGACGCGCACGACCAGCTCCTTGTAGCCGCCGAGATCCGACACGTTCTCGGACAGGATCTCCGTGCGCCAGCCCTGGCTTTCGGCAAAGCGCAGGTACATGCGCGCCAGGTCGCCAGCGAACAGCGCCGATTCGTCGCCACCGGTGCCGGCGCGGATTTCGAGGAAGGCGTTGCGCTCGTCGTCGGGGTCCTTGGGGATCAGCGCGAGCTGCAGCTCGTGGTCCAGCGTGGCCAGCGCCGCCTCGTTGCTGGTGATCTCCTCGCGGGCCATGTCGGCCATGTCGGGGTCGCTCAGCATCTCGCGCGCAGCGGCGAGGTCTGCCTCGTGCGCCTGGTAGCGGCGGTAGCGGTCGACCAGGCCCGAGACCTCCGACTGCTCGCGGGTCAGCGCGCGGTAGCGCTTCATGTCGGCAGCGATGCTGCCGTCGGCGAGGAGGGCGTCGAGCTCGGCGAGGCGAAAGCCGAGGCGGTCGAACTGCTGGCGCAGGGAGTCTTTCATGGGCGGCGATTCAAAAGGCAGTCAGGGCGGCGCGTGCGCGCCGGGGCGGCGGCAGTTGAGCGCCGCTAGGACTGCCTGCCGCGCAGGAACAGGCGCGAGACGGTTTGTGCCAGTTGCAGGCGCTGTTCGCCGTCGCTCGCGTGCAGCTCGGCCAGCGTGCCGTGCAGCAGCTTCTGCGTCAGGCCCTTGGACAGCGCATCTAGCACTTCGTCGACATCGGCGCCCTTGGCGAGCAGCTTGCGCGCGCGGGCGATCTCGAGGGCGCGCCAGTCGTCGGCCTGCGCGTGCAGGGCCTGGATCAGCGGCACCGTGTGGCGCTGGTCCAGCCAGTGCATGAAGCTCTGCACGCCGGTCTCGACGATGGCCTCCGCCTGGGCCACGGCGGCCTGGCGCTTCTCGCCGGCCGTCTGCACCTGCACGGCGAGCTCGTCGACGGTGTAGAGGTAGACGTCGTCCAGCTGGCCGACTTCGGGTTCGATGTCGCGCGGCACGGCCAGGTCGACCATGAACATCGGGCGGTGCTTGCGCTTCTTGAGCGCGCGCTCGACGGCGCCCAGGCCGATCAGCGGCAGGCTGGAGGCCGTGCAGGAAACGACGATGTCGAACTCGTGCAGCCGCTCGGGCAGGTCCGACAGCCGCATGGCCTCGGCGCCGAAATGACCAGCGAGCTTCTCGCCGCGCTCCAGCGTGCGGTTGGCCAGCGCCATGTGGCGCGGCGTCTTGGCGGCGAAGTGGGTGGCGGTCAGCTCGATCATCTCGCCAGCGCCGACGAACAGCACGCGCGTCTTGGCGAGGTCTTCGAACAGCTGGCCGGCCAGGCGCACGGCGGCGGCGGCCATGCTGATGGAGTGGGCGCCGATCTCGGTGGCGGTGCGCACTTCCTTGGCCACCGAGAAACTGCGCTGGAACAGCTGGTGCAGCGTGGTGCCCAGGGCGCCGGCTGCATCGGCTTCCTTTACCGCCTGTTTCATCTGACCGAGGATCTGGGGCTCGCCCAGCACCATGGAATCGAGCCCGCTGGCCACGCGGAAGGCGTGGCGGGCCGCAGCGCTGCCCTGCATGACATAGGCGTGTTCGCGCAGGGCGCCGGCCTCCACGCCGCCCGCCTGCGCCAGCCACGCGATGGCCGGCTGCACCTGCGCCGGTGGCGCGGCCACGTAGACCTCGGTGCGGTTGCAGGTGGACAGGATGGCCGCCTCGGGCGTGCCGGGCAGCTTCTGGCGCAGGCCGGCGAGCGACGGGGCGAGCTGTTCCAGCGTGAACGCGAACCGCCCGCGCAAGTCCAGCGGAGCGGTGTTGTGATTCAGGCCGAGAGCGAAGACCGACATGGGGGCGGATTGTAGGATTCGCGGCCTTCGCTTCCCCCTGATACGGATCAAGCCCGCATGAGCCCCTTGGATGCTTTCTGGCACATCGCCAACTTGTTCGCGCCCGCCTGGGGGCTGGCGGCGTTGCTGGGGTTGGCGATCAAGCTGGCCTGGTGGCGCGAGGCGAAGGCGTTGCGGTGGCTGCGGCTGTGGGGCTGGGGTGCTGCGGGCGGCGCGCTGGCCGTGGTGGTGTCTCTGGTGCTGCTGGGCCGCGATGGCCGGATGGCGGGCTACGCGTTGCTGCTGCTCGGCGTGGCCCTGCCGCAGTGGTATTTGCTCAGCTTCAGGCGCTGAGCACCTCCTCGGTCGTGACCACCTCGCCGCGCAGCGAGTGTGCGTAGGCGGTCGTGATGCGCACGTCGACGAGCTGGTTCATCAGCCGCAGCGAGCCCGGGAAGTTGACGATGCGGTTGCACTCGGTGCGGCCCATCAGCTCGGAGGCGTCCTTGCGGGCGGTGCCGGTCACGAGCACCTTCTCGACCTTGCCCACCATGGCCTCCGAGATGGTCAGCGCGTGCGCCTCGATGGCGGCCTGCAGTTCCTGCAGGCGCCGGACCTTGGTCTCGTAGGGGGTGGTGTCTTCCAGTGCGGCGGCGGGCGTGCCGGGGCGCGGGCTGAAGATGAAGCTGAACGACGCGTCGAAGCCGACGTCGTGCACCAGCTTCATCAGCTTGGCGTGGTCTTCGTCGGTCTCGCCGGGGAAGCCGACGATGAAGTCGCTGGCCAGGCGCAGGTCCGGGCGGATCGCGCGCAGCTTGCGCACGATGCTCTTGAACTCCAGCGCCGTGTAGCCGCGCTTCATCGCCATCAGGATGCGGTCGCTGCCGTGCTGCACCGGCAGGTGCAGGTGGTTCACGAGCTGCGGCACCTTGCCATAGGCCTCGATGAGGCGCGGGCTGAACTCGTTGGGGTGGCTGGTCGTGAAGCGCAGGCGCCGGATGCCGGGGATCTCGGCCGCGTATTCCAGCAGCAGGGCCAGGTCGGCGTGCTCGCTCGTGTCGCCCATCTTGCCGCGGTAGGCATTGACGTTCTGGCCCAGCAGGTTGATCTCCATGACGCCCTGGTCGGCCAGGCCGGCGATCTCGGTCAGCACGTCGTCGAACGGGCGCGAGACTTCATCGCCGCGCGTGTACGGCACCACGCAGTAGCTGCAGTACTTGGAGCAGCCTTCCATGATGGAGACGAAGGCCGAGGCGCCCTCGACCTTGGCCGGCGGCAGGTGGTCGAACTTCTCGATCTCGGGGAAGGAGATGTCCACCTGCGGGCGGCGCGTCTCGCGGCGGGCTTCGAGCATCTGCGGCAGGCGGTGCAGCGTCTGCGGGCCGAAGACGACGTCGACATAAGGCGCGCGTTCGATGATGGCCGCGCCCTCCTGCGAGGCCACGCAGCCGCCGACGCCGATCATGACGCCCTTGGCCTTCAGGTGCTTCACGCGGCCGAGGTCGCTGAACACCTTCTCCTGCGCCTTCTCGCGCACCGAGCAGGTGTTGAACAGGATCAGGTCGGCCTGCTCGGGGTCGTCGGTGGGGGTGTAGCCCTTGGCGGCTTCGAGCACGTCGGCCATCTTGTCCGAGTCGTACTCGTTCATCTGGCAGCCGAAGGTCTTGATGTAGACCTTCTTGCCGTCCTTGTCGGCGGCGCTCATCGCTTGGCCCAGGTCTGCGTGCCGGCGTCGAACTGCCAGCTGGCGGCTTCGGCAGGCGTCGACGGCCAGGGCTTATTGGCCAGTTCCACCGCGTTGAGCACCCACACGTCCATGACCAGGCCGGTGCTTTCCACCGTGTAGTGCACGGTGAGCTTCTGGCCGGTGAGGCCGGCCGGCGGCACCCAGAGGTTGTTGTCGTTCTTGATGCGGGCGCCCGGCGCGAGGCGGGCGGCGCGGCCGTTGATCGTGGCCTCGGGGAACTGGGTGATGACCAGCTCGCCGCGCAGCGCGTTGGCGGGGAAGAAGCGATGCGTCTGCGCCTGGGCGGCAACGCTGCTGACGGCCAGGATCAGGGGAAGAACACAGCGGTACATGGCATGTCCAGTGGCTGCGTAAGCGGCAGCCGGAGTGGGCGGCCGCAAACCGGTTCTGAAAAGACAAACGGCCCGAGCAGGGTGCTCGGGCCGTTCGGATTTTGGTGGCGCTTCAGGGACTCGAACCCCGGACCTGTGGATTATGATTCCATCGCTCTAACCAACTGAGCTAAAGCGCCTGAGCCTGCTATTCTAAGCGCACTTTTTGGGGCTGTGCAAGCATTCTCGAAAAAATTTCTGAAATCAGGGTGTCGCGGCTTTCAGGAAGGGCTGCAGTGGCTGGCCCGGCAGGCGCTTCAGGCCGTCGACCACCCGCGCGGCATTGAACACGGCGCCCGCCTCGTTGGTGTGGGTGCGGGCGTCGGCGAAGAGGGTGTCCACCTTCTCGGCGCCGGCGCTGCGGTAAGCCTCCGTCACGAGCACGGTCAGGTCGATGAACTGCGCGCCGTGCGCCCGGGCGACCTGTTCGCCCCAGGCGGCGTAGTTCTCGAAGTCGCGCGGCTGGTCGGCCTGCCAGCGGTCCTTGTGCGGGATGGGCGACAGCACGACGACGCTGGCGCCGCGGGCCTTGGCATCGTCGATGTAGCGGGCCAGGTACCAGCCGAAGCTCTGCACCTGCTGTTTGCTGCCGTCGGGCAGCGTGTCTTCGACCGTCTCGGGCCCGATGCCGGGGACGGAGCCGCGGTTCTTGCCCGCCGGGTCGCCGATGCGGGCGCCGTCGTTGTGGCCGAACTGGATGAGCAGCGTGTCGCCGGCCTTCAACTGTTCCAGCACCGACGCCCAGCGGCCTTCGGTGAAGAAGGTGCGGCTGCTGCGGCCACCGATGGCGTTGTTGACGATATTGATCTTCTGCGTGTCGAAGAAGGGGGCCAGGCGTTCGCCCCAGCCCCAGGCGCCGTTCTGGCCACCGCTGCGCACGGTGGAGTCGCCGATCATGACGAGGCTGGGCAGCTTGGGGTCGCGCGGCGCCTCGACCTTGACCTTGCGGGCGTCCACCACCGGGCGGTCATCGGAGCCATCCGGCGCGAAGCGGCGCAGGTAGACGGCCTCGGGCAACACCTTGTTCTGGATCAGCCCGGCGATGACGAGCTGCGCGTTGGCGGCGGCGCCCAGCCAGTTGGTGTGCACGGTTTCCTGCGGCATGTCGGCGGGGAAGAGCTTCTCCACCTCGGCCTTGCCCAGCGCCTCGTAGCGCCGTGCGCCCCATTCGTTGAGGTCGATGAAGGCCACGTTCTCCTGCCGGGCGACCTCGGCGGCCCAGGCCGCGAAGTTGCCGCCGGCGCGCGTGACCTTCACGCCGTCGGCCTCCCAGCGCTTGCGGATGACGGGGGAGGCGACGACCGGCGTGGCCCCGGCGGCGCGGATTTCGGCGATGTAGCCGCGCAGGTAGGCGCCGTAGGTGTAGACGGTCTCGCGCTTGCCGGTCAGCTGGTTGTCGATGTCTTCCTTCTCCGGGCCGGTGCCGCGCAGCACGCCGCGGGCGCGGCTGTTGTCGTTGACCGGGCTGGCATCGTTGTGGCCGAACTGCATGACGACCCAGTCGCCCTTTTTGATGAAAGGCTTGGTGCGGTCCCAGTGGCCGCTGGTGCGGTAGGTGCGGCTGGACAAGCCGCCGACGGCGCGGTTGACGACGTTGATCCTGGTCTGGTCGAGGTAGGCGGCGATGGGGTTGCCCCAGCCCCACTGGCCCTCGGCGCCCTTGCCCTGGCCGTCGTCGCGGCCGTTGCGCACGGTGGAGTCGCCGATGAGGATCAGCGACGGCAGCTCCGGCCGGGCGGGCTCGGGCAGCGTGACCTGCGCGCGCGCCGGGTCGGTGGTGGCGGTGAATTCCTGCGCCTGGGCCTGGAGCAGCGGGAGGGCGAGCAGCAGCGCGGCGGCGCGGCGGGTGAGGGTGGGCGTCATGGCGCGGATGCTAGGAGCAGCTGCGGCGGGCGGGCGGCGCGCGACGGCGCAAGTTCTTGAGCGATTGGGCTGCAGCAACATCCAGCAACGCAGCGCCTCCTAGAGTCGCGCCCACCTTGTACCGGACTCCCGCCATGTCGTTTCGCAAGACCTCCCTGTTGTTGAGCCTGCTGCTGGCCGCCGCACCCGTGTGGGCGCAGATCGGCCAGCGCTTTCCGTCCGAGAAGCGTGTCGTCAACGACTCCGTCACCGGCACGCCGCTGACCTTCCTGACCACGCAGCCGCGCGGCGACGCCAAGATCTACCCCAGCCACCCGCAATGGACGGCCGACGGCAAGTGGCTGGTGTTCCGCTCCAATCGTGCCAAGGGCGAGGCCATCGCCGTCAACGAGGCCAGCGGCGAGATGGTGCAGGTCACCGAGGGCGGCTACGAGGGCATGCTCAACCTGGCGCAGTCGGGCGGCAACAAGCTCTACTTCCTGCGCAAGGACCCGGCCGGCGCCGGCAGTGACAAGATCAGGCAGGCCGTCGAGGTGGACCTGGACCGCGTGTTCGCCGACAGCCAGGCGGGCGCGATGAAGCCGGCCGCCAGCTACCAGCGCGTGTTCGCCACGCTGCCGGCGGAGCTGGAGGCGTTCGGTGACAACGCGCTGGACGCCGACGGCCAGTGGTTCTACTTCCGCATCCAGGGCAAGGCTTACGCCGGTGCGCGCCTGCCTGCCGGCACCCAGGTCGAGCCCCCGTTTGGCCCGCGCGGCATGGGCGCCGGCCCGCATGCCATCGGCAAGATCAACGTGAAGACGGGCGAGGTCCGGCACGTCGTCTCGGTGCCGTTCCAGATCGGCCACATCCAGAGCAACAGCTGGAACCCGGGCGAGCTGGTGTTCAGCTGGGAGACGGGCGGCAAGTCGCCGCAGCGCACCTGGACGGTCAAGGGTGACGGCACGGGCCTGCGCCCGCTCTACCCCGAGGCGCCCTATGAGTGGGTCACGCACGAGGCCTTCATCGGCAAGGATGAAGTGGCGCTGGCCATAATGGGCCACCGCCCCATTCCCGGCGTTGTCGATGCCAATCGCGCACCAGGCACGGCCGTGGAGGGCGTCAACCCGGGCCAGGAGGATGGTTGGGGCAACACCGGCACGCGCGAGAAGCCCACGGGCCTGGCCATCGTCAACCTGCGCACGCGCGAGGTGAACCTGGTGGGGCAGACGGCGTCGGGCAGCGGGCTGTGGCATGTGCATGGCTCGGCCGACGGCCGCTTCGCCACCGGCGACGACTTCGGCCGCAGCCTCTACCTCATCGACCGCCGCACGCGCGAAATGATGGTGCTGACCAGCGGGCACAAGGCGACTGCGCGCGACCACATCCACCCGACCTTCAGCCCCGACGGCCGCAAGATCCAGATCCAGTCCGCCATGCTGGCCGCCGATGGCCGCGAAATGAATATCTGTGTGGTGCCGGTGCCGCAGGCCTGGCTGGATCGGAAATAACCCTCGACCGACTGATTTGCTCGGGAATTGGTTGGTATTGGATCTATTTGCATTTCCATATTCGAAATCCGTCCTGACTGGTTTTGAATCAACCGAAAGGTGAGAACTTGTTCGCACTTTTCTATGGCGTTGCATCCGCCGCGGTGACGGGGCGCGCGCCCTGGCGCGGCAGGGATGACGCCCGGTGCTCATGGGGTGCCGGGCTGTTTGACGCGCAGTTGTCACAGGGTTTACGCCATGTGAAGCAATCACTGTCGTGATTCTTTTTTGCGTGCCGGAAATGTGCAGAAAACTGCCGCCTAGACTGGCGTCTGGGGGGTAATAGGCGAGCGGCGCGGGACGCGCACGGCTTGTTGATATTTCTGGAGACGCAATTAGATGTTGAACAAGAATCACGGCCTCGGGCCGGTTACACGTTGGACTCCGCTGGCTCTGGCCATTTCGGCCGCTCTGGCCAGCCAGGCACAGGCCCAGGACGCCGCGCCGCAGCCGGCCGAGGCGCCCGCTTCGGCGGCGTCTGCCGCAGCCCCTGCCGCGCAGAAGGCCGCGGCCAAGCCCGCCGACAGCGCCAACCAGCAGCTCGACACCGTCGTCGTGACGGGCATTCGCCGCTCCATCCAGAGCGCCATCGACCGCAAGCGCAATGGCTCGACCGTGCAGGACAGCATCGTTGCGGAAGACATCGACCAGTTCCCCGACAAGAACGTCGGCGAGGCGCTGTCGCGCATCACCGGCGTGCAGCTGACGCGTGAGTTCGGCGAAGGCTCGCAGGTCGCCATCCGTGGCGTCGAGCCCAACCTGAACCGCGTCGAAGTCAACGGCATGTCGGTGCTGAGCACCAACGGCAGCGCCGGCCGTGGGGCCGAGCTGCGCGAGCTGCCGTCCGAGCTCATTGCTTCCATCGACGTCATCAAAGGCTCCACCGCCGACATGACCGAAGGCGGTATCGGCGGCACCGTGCGCATCAACACGCGCAAGCCGCTGGACTTCACCAAGCGCACCATCGCCGGCACGTTGTCGGCCGAGCAGGCCAGCTCGCGCGGTGGTGCCCAACCGCGCGGCTCGCTGCTGCTGGCCGACAAGTTTCTGGACAACAAACTGGGCGTGATGGCCAACCTCATCTATGACGAGGTCTACACGCGC
>JACCDQ010396287.1_pt1 | contig 11778 bp, 7 predicted proteins | sample 7446031 | NCBI WGS metagenome assembly JACCDQ01 (sample SAMN15323442, study PRJNA562643) | freshwater metagenome | isolation source: river surface water | place: USA:Blue River Watershed | collected 2017-08-17
CGCTCGGGCCCAACCTGCTCGCCCATTCCTGGGCCGGCAACGTGCCGGGCCTGCCGCTGTGGAGCCTGGCCTGCGGCCTGCTGGTCAAGGCGGGGGGCATCGGCAAATTGCCCAGCGCCGAGCCGGTGTTCGCCTCCCTGTTCGCGCAGCTGCTGGCCGAGGTGCACCCGCCCCTGGCCGACGCGCTCGCGGTGGTCTGGTGGAAGGGCGGCGAGGCCGAGCCGGCCGCCAGCCTCTTCCGCGCGGCCGACTGCGTGCTGGCCTACGGTGGCAACGAGGCCATCGCCCAGGTGCGGGCGCAGGTGCCGGCGACCACCCGCTTCCTGCCCTACGGCCACAAGCTGGGCGTGGCCCTGGTGGGCCGCGAGGTGCTGGACCGGCGGCACGGGCCGGCGCTCGCCCGCGCCGCGGCCCATGACGTGACGCGCTACGAGCAGCAAGGCTGCTACTCGCCGCATGTGGTCTATGTCGAACGCGGCGGTGGGGTGGACCCGCGCAGCTTCGCCCAGCACCTGGCCGCCGAACTGGCGGCGCAGGCGCGCCAGCATCCGCGCCGGCCCCTGGGCCTGGAGGAGACGGCGGCGGTGGGCAGCTGGCGCGAGGCCGCGGAGATGCGCTCGCTGCGCGAGGCGGGGCACGAGTTGCTGGGAGATGCCTCTGCGCTGGGCTCCACGCGCGGCTCGATGGGTGCGGCGGCAGGCGCTCCTGGGCCTACCGGCGGGGGTGCTGCTCCCGCCAGCTGGTTCGTCGCCTACGCCGACCAGCCCCTGGCCCTCGCGCCGAGCGCCGGCTGGCGCTGCGTGCAGGTGGTGGCGGTGGACACATTGGACGAGGCCCTGGCCCTGCTCGCGCCGCACGCCCTCTTCCTGCAGACCGCGGCCGTGGCCGTGGCACCCGCCTCGCTCTACCCGCTGGCCGAGCGGCTGGCGCAGGCCGGCATCACCCGTGTCACGGCCCTGGGCCGAATGACGGCACCCGAGGCCGGCTGGCACCACGACGGCGGCTTCAACCTCGCCAGCCTGGTGAGGATGGTCGATCTGGAAATGGCCGCCGAGCGCGCCGCCGACCGCCTGGCGCCCTATGCGCAGGAGGATGCGCCGTGAGCCTGGTGTCCGACCGCCCCGCGCTCACCGCCACCCGGCCGGGCGGTGAGGCAACGCCGCAGAAACCTGCCGACACTGCGCAAGCCCCGGGCGCCGCAGCGGCGGACTTCCTTGTCCTCGAAGAGGTACACCTCGACTTCGGGCCGGCGCCTTCGCCACACCCGGCCGTCGACGGCGTGCGCCTGCACATCGCCGAGGGCGAGTTCCACTGCCTGCTCGGACGCAGCGGCTGCGGCAAGACCAGCCTGCTCAAGCTCGCGGCCGGCCTGCTTGCGCCCAGCGGCGGCACGGTGCGCCTGCAGGGCCAGCCGCCCGCCGAGCGCCGCGCCGACATCGGCTTCGTCTTCCAGGCCCCCACCCTGCTCGAATGGCGCAGCGCGCTGGACAACGTGCTGCTGCCCGTGTCGCTGCAGCGCCCGCCGAAGGCGCAGGACCGGGAACGGGCGCTCTCCCTCTTCGAGCGGCTCGGGCTGTCCGGCCTGCACGCGCGCCGTCCGCGCCAGCTCTCGGGCGGGCAGCAAAGCCGGGTGGCGATCGCCCGCGCGCTCATGACCGCGCCGCACCTGCTGCTGCTGGACGAGCCCTTCGCCGCGCTGGACGCCATCACCCGCGAGGAGCTGCAGCAGGACCTGCTGCGCGCCTGCCGCGAGGCGGGCACCACGGTGCTGTTCGTGACCCACGACCTCGAGGAGGCGCTGTTCCTCGCGGACCGCATCCACGTGATGGACCGGGGCCGGCTGGTGCATGACTTCAGCCCTGGCCTGCCTGCCACGCGCGACGCCGCCTTGCGCGCCTCGGCCGGCTTCGCCCAATGGGGCGGGCGTCTGCGCGAAGCCCTGCGGGAAGGAGCCTCTGCATGACGAGGCGCATCGATACCGGCATCGACACCCGCAGGAACACCAGAACGGAGATCCGCACGGACGCCGTCACCGAGACCCGCGCCGACGCCGACGCCGACGCCGGCCTGAGCCGCCTGTCCGGCCACCTCGGCTCACTCGCCCTGCTGGCACTGGCCCTCGCCCTGTGGGAGCTGGCCTCGCGCACGCTGGGCCTGCCGGCCCTGGTGCTGCCCGCGCCTTCGGCGGTGGGCGCGGCGCTGTGGAAAGGCCTGGCGAGCGGCTACTTCCGCACCCACATCCTGGCCACCAGCTGGAACCTCGGCATGGGCCTGGTCCTGGGCTGCGGCATCGGTTTCTTGGGCGGCGTGGCGCTGGCCGAGTCGGCCACCCTGCGCCGGCTGCTCTGGCCCTGGGTGGTGGTGAGCCAGGTCATTCCGAAGCTGGCGCTCATGCCGCTCTTCATCCTCTGGTTCGGGTTCGGCCATACCTCGCTGGTGGTGATCACCGCGCTGATCTGCTTCTTCCCGCTGCTGGAGACCACCGCGACCAGCCTGCGCCAGGTGGCGCCCGAGCGGCTCGAGCTGTTTCGCATGCTGGGCGCCTCGCGCTGGCAGACGCTGTGGCAGCTCAAGCTCCCCACCGGCCTGCCCGGCGTGCTGGCCGGCCTGCGGGTGGCGGTGATGCTGGCCCTGGTGGGCGCGGTGGTGGGCGAATTCATCGGCGCGAGCCGCGGCCTGGGCGCGCTGGTGATCGCCGCCCAGGGCAGCATGGACACGCCCCTCATGTTCGCGGTGCTCGCGCTCATCGCCCTCCTGGGCATCGTCACCTACCAATTGACCCTGTGGTTCGAGGCGACGCTGCTGCGGCGGCACGACCTCGCATGACCCCACTTTTCAAAGCCCGATCAACTTCCATCTGAAACGGAGCCCCGCGTGAAACCCTCGCTGCCTGCATCCACTTCCCTCCTGCCGACCCGCCGCGCGCTGCTCGCCGCCCTGGGCGCCAGCGGCGTCGCCGCCCTCTCCGGCGTGGGTGCCAGCGCCCTGGCCCAGACGCGTGATCGCATCGTCGTGGCCGGCTGGAGCAAGCCGATCTCCGAGGTGACGCCGCTGCTGGTCGACGAAGACAAGGGCTTCTACCGCGCCCAGGGCCTGGCGCTGGAGTACCTGCCCGGGGCAGGCGGCGGCGACGCGATCCGCAACATCCTCTCCGGCCAGGGCGACGTGGCCTTCACCGACCCGGGCTCGCTCTTCGCGGCCCTGGACAAGGGCGAGAAGCTGCGCGTCATCTATGACATCTATCCGCAGAACGTGTTCAACGTGGTGGCGCTCAAGTCCAGCGGCATCACCAGGCCGGCCGACCTCAAGGGCAAGCGCATCGGCGTCTACAGCCTGGCCTCGGGCACGCGGCAGAACCTGCTGGTGCTGCTGCACCAGGCGGGCCTGCAGGAGAGCGACGTGACCATCGTGGTCACCGGGCTGCTCAATTTCGCGCCGCTGATGCAGGGGCAGGTGGACGCCACCGCCGCCACAGACACCGGCCTGGCGGTGGGCCGCCGCCGCGGCCTGCCCGAGGTGAACGTGATCGAGGTGGGCAAGAGCCTGCCCGTCTCCAGCGACCTGTTCGTGGTGCGCGAGGAGACCTACCAGCAGAAGAAACCGCTGCTGCGCCGCTTCCTTCGCGCCTACCGCGACGCCTCGGCCTGGATGATCGCCCAGCCCGAGGAGGCCGCGCGCCTGGCGGCGGTGCGCGCCATCGACGGCAGCGACCCGGGCCTCAACCTGGAAGTGATCAGGCTGCGCAACGCGTCCAGCCAGTCGGCGCTGACCCAGCGCCAGGGCCTGGGCGCCCTCGACGTCGGCTCGCTGCAGCAGGCGGCCGACGTGTACCGCAAGCTCGGCATGATCGAGAAGAACCTGCGCATGGCGGACGTGGTCGCGACCGACCTGTTGCCGGGGCGCTGAAATGAATTTCAAAGGCCAAGTGGTGCTCGTGACCGGCGCGGGCCGTGGCATCGGCGCCGCCATCGCCCAGGCCTTCGCCGCCGAGGGCGCGGCCGTCGGCGTGAACTACCTGCAGGACGAGGCCGCCGCGGCGCAGACGGTGGACGCCTGCCGCCGCCTGGGTGAAGGCAGCGGCGGCGACGCCGTCGCCCTGCGCGGCGACGTCACCCGCGTGGCGGACTGCCAGCGCATGGTCGATGAACTGGTGGGTGAATTCGGCCGCCTCGACGTGCTGGTGAACAACGCCTTTCGCCCCTACACCTTCAACCCGGAGCAGCGCCGGCCGCTGGAGGCCCTGGCGCTGGCCGACTACCAGGCGCAGTTCGAGGGCGCGGTGGGCGGCGCGCTGCAGATGACGCAGGCCGCCCTGCCCCACCTGCGCCGGCACGCAAAGGGGGCCATCGTCAATGTGGCCACCAACCTGGTGGAGCACCCGGTGGTGCCCTACCACGACTACGCCACTGCCAAGTCGGCCCTGGTGGGCCTGTCCCGCAACCTCGCGGCCGAACTGGGCCCGCAGGGCGTGCGGGTGAACTGCGTGGCGCCGGGCCTGGTGCACCCCACCCGGGGCAGCGAGGGCACGCGCGCCGGCTTCCGCGACGAACTCGCCGCCGCGACGCCGCTGCGGCGCCTGGCGCGGCCGGAGGACGTGGCCGGGCCGGTGCTCTTTCTCGCCTCCGCCTGGAGCGGCTTCATGACCGGGCAGGTGCTGCTGGTCGACGGCGGGCTGGTGATGCGCTGAGGCGCCGAGTAACACGCAAGGCCTGCCCCCGGCGCCGACGAGGCTGAACCAGCAACGGATTGCAGACACACCGCCTACACGCCACACACGCCGCATTGGCCACACAGAGGCCGCGCACGAAGCCCTACCCCTTCACACACGCTCACGATGTCCCTTTCGACCACCGACCACCTGCCCACCTCCAGCCACCGTCTCGCCGTGGTCTCGCCGCCTGCCGGAATGGCGCTGCAGGCCGTTCCCGCCTGGGCCGCCGCGCGCCGCCAGGCCACGGGGGACGCGATCTGCGTGGCCGGCGTGGTGACCGCCGACCGCCCGCTGCACTGGCTGGAAACCGCCTATGCCCGCGGCTGGGTGCTGCTGGACACACCGATATCGCTGGACGGCGCGTCGCTGCAGGCAGCCTTCGCCGCGCAGCGCGCACGCGGCTTCGTCGATGCCGACGCGGCGCTGCTGGCCCTGGCAGATGCAACGAGCGCCGCAGGTACCATCAACACGCTGCCCCGCCTCTCGTGGGGCGAGGCGCCCGACTTCCCCGCGCTGGAGGCGGCAGACCCGGCGAACGCCCACGGCACCACCACCATCCACACGGCGAATGCCGCCACCCACAACCCGCGCCGCCTGGACCTCTACGCCATCGTCGACAGCGCCGAGCGCCTGCAGGCGGTGCTGGGTGCCGGCATCAAGACCGTGCAGGTGCGCATCAAGCGCCCCGCGACGCCCGATGCGGAGTGGGAAGCGAGCCTGCGCGATCAGCTCGCGCGCAGCATCGCCGCGGCCGAGGCCGCGGGCGCTGAACTCTTCGTCAACGACCATGCGCAACTCGCCGCCGAACTCGGCGCGCGCGCCATCCACCTCGGGCAGGAGGACCTGCAGGCCCTCGGCGACGAAGGACGCGCGCGCCTGGTGGCCTCGGGCCTGGCCCTGGGCGTGAGCTCGCACAGCGTGTGGGAGTTGTGCCGGGCCCGCGCCCTGCCCCTGCGCTACATCGCCTGCGGCCCGGTGTGGGCCACGACCACCAAGGACATGCCCTGGGTGCCGCAGGGCCTGGACAACCTGGCCTGGTGGTGCCGCCATGCCGGCGCGCCGGTGGTGGCGATCGGCGGCATCCTCGAGCCGTCGCAGGTGGAGCAGGTGGCCGCGTGCGGCGCCGATGGCGTGTGCCTGGTGCGTGGCCTGGGCGACGACCCGGCGGCCACGCTGCCCGCTTACGCGGCGGCCTTGCAGCGCGGGCGGGAGGCGGCGGGCCGGGCGCCCGCAGCCGGCGGTTCAGGCTCGGGCCTGGGTCCGGGCGTGGACGGGGCCTTGCACGCCAGCCTGCCGGCCTGAGGCAGGCCTCGCGCCTGGGCGAGGCGCATCCATCCTGTGGCATCCGCCCTGTGACCTGATTCCGAGGTGATGTCAGGCAGGGTCGCCTGATCGTGTGCGGCCCTGTGACACCCTCCCGCGGTTTCTTCACAGCTCACACAAGGAATCCGCGCCCATGCTTCCGGCATCCACAGGCTCCCGCGCAGGGACCCCGCCCACTCCTCCCCGGCTCGCCGCACCCGGCACCGGTGCCACCGGCCCTCAGGCGACTCGAGCCGAATCCGCCCCGCAGGCCCCGGTGCTCCCCGGAGCCTCGGACGCTGCGCACGGGACCCGATCTCCCTTGCCCTTCACGTGGAGTGCCTCGGGTGCTTCGGCTCCGTCGACTTCCTTGACTTCGTCGAGTTCGTCGAGTTCTTCCAGTTCGTCGAGTGCGGCTGCAGCGACCGGCGCCTCTGCGTGGGCGTCGGATCCCGCAACCCAGCGCGCGGCGAACCAGACGGGAGCCCGGCGGCGCAGAACGCGCACGACCCTGGATTACTCGGCCATGCCAAGCGGCCGTGACCTGGCGAGGGCCGCGGACTCGCGCTCGCGCGGGACCCCCTATGAACGCAGGGCCGACCCCGCAGGGACCGGGGGACCAGCCTCACTCGGCGCCCGGATCGCCCGGGGGCCCCACCCGGCGGGCACCCCGGCGACATCGCCTGAGCCCTTGCACGATGCCGTTTCCATCTGGCTGGCCTCCGCGCAGGGCGCCGCGGCGGATGCGTCTTCTTCCTCGTCTTCCTCTTCCTCTTCCTCTTCCTCTTCCTCTTCATCGGCAGCGGGAGCGGGCGCGGGGGCAGCTACGCCCCCGCCGCCCCTTGAATCTGCACAGGCACCCGCTGAGCCCAGGCAAGGCCCCCTCCTCCTTCGGCTCCGGCTGCCGCCGGATGTGGCGGCTGCCTTTGCCGCGGCACACACTGCGGCTGCGGCACACACTGCGGCTGCGGCACAAGTGGCGGCTGCGGCGCCTGCCGCCCCTTCCCTGCGCGCTGCCTGCCAGGCGGCCGGCTTGGCAGCGCCCCTGCAGGAGGGGCCCCTGCCCTGGAGCGAGGAGCAAATCAACCGGGTCGTTCACTACGCGACCGACTACTCAAGGCTCGGTCCCGAGGCATTCCAGGCCATGGCTGAGCAGGCTGTCAACGCCAATGGTGTTCCCGTCCTGGACGCATCCGCGTTCTCGCCGAGCGTCTTCAACGCGCATCCCCTTTTCGAGGAGCGCCGCCTGCAACTCGTCGCACTCTCCGGGCTCCTGCCACCGGCAGGCCTTCAGGCCAGCTTCACCGCTGCCTTTTCCTCTGCGACGCTGCAAGAGGCCTCCCGGCAGATCGGTGGCTCAGGGCGGTGCCTCGAGTTGGAACGCTGCCGGCTCTACGCCCTGGCCATGCGCTTCCCCCAGCAGGCCCTGGCCGATGCCATGCTCAACGCGCTCAATCCGGATCCCCTCATTTCGGGCCGACTTGGCCCGCAGCACTGGCAAAACGCCATTGAGCTCTACAAGACGCGAATTCACACCCTGTTCGGTTTTCTGTCTGAGACGGCTCGGCTCAACGTCGTGCAACGCCTGCTGGCGCTGGACGAGTCCGTCAACCTGCGGGCCGCCGGGGCGGCGGGAGTGGCACGCCTGGAACAGGGGTGGCTGAGGCTCTCCGTGATCAGCGGCTGTCTCTCGGAGGACATGCGAGCTGCATTCGTGTCGACGGCGCTCAGGGCTGCCCAGGCCTGGCACAGGCTCCCGGCCTCGCCCCACGCAGCGCAGGCGCTGTCCATCGTCCAGAAATACTTGACCATCCGCGCCGCCCCGTACGAGAAAAACACGGGCCTGGCGAAGGCGCTGCAAGGGGTGATCGAGAGCATGCCGACCCGGCCCGCGTCGCCGGACCAACCCTTCGACCTCGACATCGATCCCTTTTTCCGGTCGGCGATCGCGCCCCTCCTTGCCCGGATGAGCGCGCTGGAGCAGCAATGGGTCTGGCGCCGCGCGCTGGACACGCGGGAGCGCTACGTGAGCCGTGAGACGCCTCGAGGATGGGACCACGGCCTGGGCTTGCGCATAGGATTGATGCAGAGCCTGGTCGATCGGACCCCGGCCGAGCAGGCGCTGCTCTACTGGACCCTGGCACAGGATCCCGAACTCATCAGGGATCACGCCGCCGGGTGTGAGCACTGGGACGCCCAGATCGCAGCCTGCATGGCCGGGGCGTTTCATTCGTACCCCAAGCTTGCGCCCGCCGACCAGGAAGCCGCGAAAAGGGAAGTCACGCACTGGGCCGCAGGCGGAGCCGTGGGCGCAGGGGGGAACGACCGCAACCGCCTGATCCTGCTCCTGGCGCGGGCCAAGGCTCTGGCCCCCTTGTTCGCTGCGAGCGGGGGCGTTACCCAGGCCGAGCTCGAGAACCAGATGCGGCGCATTCGCGAAGCGATCGTGACGGACCCGGCCGGGGAGAGGGCGGTGGCCAACCTCGACGCCATCGCCCGCCAGTTGCACCGGGCCGGCCCCGCGGCGGGCAGGGACGCGGGTCGCGCATCAACGGCGGCGGGGGGCGGCAGTTCCGGCCCTGCGGTCCCCGAGGGTGGCAGCAGCAGCAGCAGTAGCAGTAGCGGCGGGAGGCATGCAGCAGGAGCCGGGGATACCAAGTCGGCGGCGGGCCCCAGTGCCATGCCGGGTTGGCCATCGCGATGACGCCATGACCGACATGCACCTCAATCCCTAACCTCCATCACCCGCAGCGCCATGCTTCCCTCCTTCCCCCCTGCGCAGTCCCCGGCTGCGCGTTCCGCCCCCCCAATCGCCACATCGATCGAGAGCTCTCCCGCCCTCCTGACCCCACACGCGGTCCGGGCGCCAGCAATTCCCGCAACATGCCCTGTTGCAGCGACAGGCTCGCCCTCGGAAGCCACTGGTTTCCCGGCGCAGCGCCCCGAATCCGCCCCGGCTGCGGGCCGGCGATCGGCGCGCAGGGCGTCGGACGATGCGGCTGCGCCGAGCGCGCGGAGCCTGGCGCAGCCAACGGGCAAGCGCCATCGCAGAACACCCTATGAACGCCCGGTCGATCACGCGGGGACGCGGGCGCCAGCAAGGCTCGCCGACCGAAGCATCCTGGGACATCAGGCAGTGACCGGCACGGAGGCGGGAGCCAGCCCGTTCCTGGAGGCCGTCGACGCCTGGCTTGAAGCGGAACGGGGTGCGGCGTCCTCGTCCTCGTCCTCGTCATCGTCCTCGTCCTCGGCTTCTTCATCGGCGCCGTGGGCGGGACCCCATGCAGCCGCTTCCGCATTCGCCTCCACCTCCTCATCCGGACCTGCACCTGCAATCGCAGCTGCAACTGAACCTCGCTCGGCCCCGCCGCAGCCCTCAGGGTCTGACGGCCGATGGGTCACTGGCATCAGCGCCCCCGAGGGGTGGGCTGCCAGCGCGGCTGCAACCAGGCCCACAGGGGGCCGACTCACACCGTCCGTTCGCGACGCTTGCAGAGATGCTGGCTTGCTCCCGCCCCTGCAGGAAGGTCCTGCCCCGTGGAGTGAAGAGCAGGTCCGGCGGCTGGTTCAACATGGCACGGTGTACGCCGCACTCACCCCCCAGCAACGCGGGGTCGCCTTGCATCAGGCACTTCAAGCCGGCAACCTTCCGGAGCTTCCGTACGCCGAACTCTCGATGACCGCATTCAGCCGCCATCCGCTTTTCGAGGACCGTCGGCTGCAGCTGACCGCACTCAGCGGCTTGATGACGCCGGAGAATCTCCGGGTTTCCTTCAACCAGACCTTCTCGCCCTCGACGCTGGAACGCCACTCGACCAACCTCTCGGGCGGCGCATCCGACGTCGAGCTGATGCGTGCCATCCAGTACAGCCTGGCCATTCGCCTCCCTCAGGACGTGCTCCGCGATGCGCTGGTCGAGGCCCTCGATCCGGAGCCGCTGCTGTCGGGCCGTCTTGACAACTCGCTCTGGCACAACATGGTCGTGTGCTTCAAGGCGCGCATCGTCACTCTCTTCAGCTGCCTGAATCGACCGGCGCGCTCCGCTGTCGCGCGGCAAGTGCTGGCGGTCGGCCCTTTTCTCCAGCGCATGGCCGAAGGAGCCAGCGGACAGCCTTTGCTGGAGTGCTGGTGGCACGCGCTGGCCGTGCTGAACAACTGCTTTTCGGAAGAGATGCGTGCGTTTTTCATGCAGGCAGCGCTCACGCCCTTCGGCGCCCAGCCGGGTCTCACGGATCCGACCCGCAAGGCGCAGGCCCTGCAGGTCGCGCAAAGGCAGGTGGCGATGCTGTGTGAAGAGAGGGGTGCCGAAGCCAGCGCGGAGCGGTCGCTGCAACGGGTGGTCCAAAGCGCCGTGCAGGGGCCCACCGTGCCCGGCATGCCCGACCACGAGGACCGGGTCACGCTGCGGCGGGCGGCATTTCAGCGTCTTTTCGGACAGTTGGGCCCGGTGGAACAGCAATGGGAATGGCGCTCCGCACTCGACTTCGATATGGCCTACGTCAACCAGAGTCCCACCCCAGTCGTGGCCAATGAGGTTCGATTGCGCAGGGAAAAGATGCATACCTTGGCCGCAGCGGCCTCGCCCCGGCAGGCCTTGGTCTATCTGAACCTGGCAACGGATCCCGCCCTCCTCCGGAAGCACACCCCCACAACTCGCGGCTGGAACACTGCGCTCGAGCTCTGCATGGCAGGCGTGCAGCACACTTTCCCCAGGCTGCTGCTCGGCTGGAAGAATGCCGCCGAAGACACCATCGGCCTGTGGCGCCCGGAAGTGGCCGCTCGGGAAAGGTGGGATCTCGCCGACCTGGTTTCGCTGCTGGCGCAGGCCACGATCCTCAAGCCGCAGCTGGTGGCGCGCAGGAACGCGCCCACGGCCGTGATCGAGCGCAAGATCCAGCTGATTCGCGACACGATCGGGCGGGTTGCCCATCCGCCAGAGGCGGTGTCGATCATCGACTCGATCGCCGAACGGCTGCATCGGGAAGGTCCAGTGAGTGACGCCATGGGCACTGCTGGCACTGCTGGCACTGCTGGCACTGCTGGCACTGCTGACCTGGCGGGCGGAGGCAGCAGCAGCAGCAGCAGCAGTAGCAGCAGTAGCAGTAGCAGTAGCAGCAGTAGCAGTAGCAGCCGTGCAGCGGCTGCTGGCCAAGCTGAAGAGCGCTGATCCTGCGAGGGAAGCAGGCCTCGGGCCCCAGGCCGAACGTCAGCGGGACGGGACCGAGCCGGCGCGGCTTCGTGACACCCTCGCGCGGCCTCCTGCCGCGGACGGTGCGGCAAGGCCAGCGGTGCAGTCGTTTGAGGCTGCCGGGGGCCTGGGGGCGCAGTTGATCCACCTCCCCAGGAGCCCAGCCCGCCATGTCCTATTTCTCCAATGCCAGCTTCGGGGCCGCGCCCCGCCCCTCATCACCCGCCGATCTTTGGTGGGGAGCCACGACCGACCAGGCGCCATCGCAGCCGCCAACGCATCCGCTATCGCAGCCACCATTCCAGCCGCAGTTCCAGCCGCCTGAAGCGGACCCCACGCGGCCCTCGCAAAGCGCTGCAGCGGTCACCTGGGGCCCGGCCCAGCCCGCAGACACAGGCGAGGCAGGCGCATGGGGCGCCCGGCGCCGGGCGCGCATGGGCGATGCGAAGCACCGGAGCACGCCCTATGAGCGGCCGATTCCCGCCGCCTCCGCCTTTACCTTCGCCTCCGCCTCCGCCTTTGCTGCAGCCGGGACTGCAGCACCCGCGGAGACCCACCACGGGGCATACAAGGAGGC